>Ga0209270_1000267_pt1 | contig 128758 bp, 122 predicted proteins | sample MTBAKSrepl1MetaG_FD_187456 | JGI IMG/M metagenome (GOLD analysis project Ga0209270, IMG submission 187456) | Enrichment culture microbial communities from Arthur Kill intertidal strait, New Jersey, USA, that are MTBE-degrading - MTBE-AKS1... | ecosystem: Environmental > Aquatic > Marine >...
CGAGTTCAGTTTACAATGGATGTTGTATAGGGCAGCAGGGCAATATTCCTGGCCCTCTTGATGGCCACGGCCAACATCCGCTGGTGCTTGGCGCAGTTGCCGGAAATCCTGGATGGCGTAATTTTGCCCCGCTCAGTGATAAAATACCGGATGTTCTTGACATCCTTGTAATCGATGGTAAGGCTGCTGTCAGCACAGAACTTGCAGACTTTCCTCCTGTGATAGGTTCTCCTTACCTTGTTCCTGTTCCCTCTGTCCCGGTCGTTATTTCCTTCTCTATTGTATGCCATGTTCGCCCTCGTCCCCTGTGCGTTTGGTGTCTGTTGCCCCCTTCTCCTCTTCGGCAGGCGCCTTCTTGTCGCTTTCTGCTGCGGCCTTCAGGGCCTCCGGGTCGGCATGATCGCTTAGCTTAATGGTCTGATACCGGATGACCCTGTCATCCAGGCTCATTTCCCGTTTCAGTTCGTCGATAACGCTGGGCTCGCCACAATACTGAAGAAGCACATAGGAACCTTTGTCAAACTTCTTCACCTCATAGGCCAGTGTCCTCTTTCCCCATTCTTCAACCCTGGTAACAACCCCTTTTTGTTTTTCTACGACACCGGTCATCTTGTCGACAACATCGCGATATGCCTCTTCAGATAGATCGGGATTGATAATGTAGAGGGTTTCGTAATAGCGCATCTGCGTTTTCTCCTTTCGGCCTTTTCCTGTTACGGATCGTATTGGTCCCATCACCCGGTTTAGCGTACCAAAATGTATTATCCGGCCCTCAGGGACAAGGAGTAATTCCAATTTAAACTATTTATAATATCAGGCAATCTTTCCGGTGTCAAGACATTTTATCTCGTACCCGAACATCAGGAACCTCCCTTTTTACAAGGCCCAGGGGAAGACAACCGCGGGGTAAACCGGCCTGTCTATTCAAACGAATTCCGCACGCTGAAGCCTTCGCGGCTGCAAAGCAGATCCCTCTCAGCCTCCCGCAGATCCTGGGCCACCATCTCAGCCACCATCTCCTCAAAAGATGTCCGGGGCTCCCAGCCAAGCTCCTTTTTTACAAGACTCGGGTCTCCCAAAAGCGACTCCACCTCGGTCGGCCGAAAATAGCGGGGATCCACCGCCACAATGCATCGGGCTGTCTTTTCATCGTACCCCTTTTCTTCAGGGCCCTCCCCCTCCCACCGGATGCCAATCCCCAGTTCCTTTGCAGCGGCATTGACAAAATCCCGCACAGAACGCTGAATCCCGGTTGCTACCACATAGTCTTTTGGGGTTTCCTGCTGCAATATGAGCCACATGAGTTCTACATAATCCCGAGCGTGTCCCCAGTCCCGCTTTGCATTCAGGTTCCCCAGATAAAGGCAATCCTGGAACCCGAGCTTTATCCTGGCCAGCCCCCGTGTGATCTTGCGGGTCACGAACGTCTCGCCGCGGAGAGGGGATTCGTGGTTGAAGAGGATGCCGTTGCACCCGAAAATACCGTAGGCCTCCCGATAATTGACCGTGATCCAGTAGGCGTACAGTTTGGCCGCTGCATAGGGGGACCGGGGATAGAAGGGGGTCGCTTCCGTCTGGGGCGTCTCCCTGACCAGCCCATAGAGTTCGGACGTGGATGCCTGATAGAATCGGGTCCTCTTTTCCAGCCCCAGGATGCGGATCGCCTCCAGCAGCCGGAGTGCCCCAAGGGCATCGGCATTGGCCGTGTATTCCGGCGTCTCAAAGGAGACCTTGACATGGCTCTGGGCCGCCAGGTTGTAGATCTCATCGGGCTGGACCTCCTGAATGATCCGAATTAGATTGGTGGAGTCGGTGAGGTCGCCGTAATGGAGCACAAATGTCCTGTTGGGTTCATGGGGGTCCTGATAGAGATGATCAATCCTGTCTGTGTTAAAAAGGGATGCCCTTCGTTTAATGCCGTGGACCTGGTATCCCTTCTGCAACAATAATTCGGCCAGATAGGCCCCATCCTGACCCGTAATCCCTGTTATCAGCGCTCGTTTCATGGCCTGTCCCCCTGTGATCTTTCTGGATTCTGCAGAACTTACATACCCTCCTTTGTTTTTCTTGTCAATTGCCCAGTTGCTCATTTTATTGTGAATCCCTGATGACGGATGGGTTGCGATTTTGGACAAATTTGCGTAATCTTCGGATCTCTTGGAAGGAAAAATTCAGAGATGATTAAAGTGACGGATGTCATTTTTCAATACGACAAGGGTGGAGAGCAGATCCTTAACGGGATCTCCACAGAGATAAAGGACGGGACGTATGTGGGCGTCATCGGACCCAACGGGTGTGGGAAGACAACGTTTGTTCGGCATCTGAATGGACTCCTTGCGCCCACGGCCGGGGAGGTATGGGTGGAGGGGATGCGCACGGCCGATCCTGTTGCTGTCCGGAAGATCCGGGGGCAGGTGGGGATGGTCTTTCAAAACCCGGACAACCAGATCGTGGGGATGACCGTGGAAGAGGATGTGGCATTCGGCCCGGGCAATTTGGGCCTGTCTTCCCCCGAGATAGGCAGGAGGGTGCAGGAAGCTCTGTCAATGGTAGGAATGGAAAGGCAGTCCAAAAGATCGCCCCAGATGCTGTCCAACGGCGAAAAGCAACTCGTGGCCATTGCAGGGGTCCTGGCCATGAAACCGAGGCACATCATCCTGGACGAGCCCACCACCTATCTGGATCCATCTGCGCGGGAAAAAGTCTTGCAGGTTGTCAACAGCCTCCACAAAGACGGCATCACCATCGTTCATGTGACCCACGACATGGACGAGATCGCCCAGGCGGACCGGATAATCGTTCTGTATGAGGGGAGAATTGCAATGGAAGGAAGCCCCTCACAGGTGTTTGGTCGCGTTGAATGGCTTAAGGGTCTGGGGGTAGGCATCCCAAAAATCGCAGAAATTTTGTGGGGTCTCAGAAAAACGGGGTTGCACGTGCGCACTGACGTCTTCTCTGTAAAAGAGGCCTGCGAGGAGATCTCCTCCTTGATCAGATCCCAACAAAAGCCTCATTGAACTCAGAGCGTCCAAAGGCCAAACCCTGACTTTCAGGCGGCTCATTTTCTATGCACATAGGACAGTACATCCCAGGCAATTCTGTGATTCATCGTTTGGATCCGAGGGTCAAGATCGGAGCCGCCATTGTCTTGAGCATATTGGCATTACAGGGAGGCTCATTTACCGAGACCTTTCTCAGCGCATTTTTGATTGCCCTGATTCCCTGCTCCGGTCTGAGCGTTTACCAAATGGGCCGGGCCTTTAGATCGGTCCTGGTATTTTTTGCCCTCCTCTTCTTTGTGCATCTTTTGTTCACCCAAGGGAAACCAATTCCGCCCTTTCCCCCGTGGCGCGTGACCGTTACCTACGAGGGACTTTACAGGGGGGCCGTCACCACATGGCAATTCGCCCTCCTCATATGGACCGCCTCCATCCTGACCATGACCACCCTTCCCACCGATCTGGTCAACGGGATCGAGAGACTCCTTCGGCCCCTCAGACGGATAGGGGTCCCCTCCTACGATATCGCCATAATGATTTCCATTGCCTTGAGATTCGTGCCCACATTTCTGGAGGAAATCGACAGGATCAAGACCGCCCACATGGCAAGGGGGGCCGCCTTCGGGTCCGGCTCACTGGTTCGCAGGACCCTGGCCGGCGTATCCATCCTGCTGCCGCTTGTCCTGCGAACCATGCACAGGGCCGATGACCTCGTGGTCGCCATGGAGGCCCGGGCATACCAACGGGGTCCGCGCACCTATTTGAAGGAACTCTCCATGACGTGGGCGGATTACGCAGCCGTGATTGTCATAACAGCAATCATATGCCTTCACATGCTTTGCCCTTAAAAATCGGCAACAGGACCATTCTTCCTGTATGGGTACCCACACGGGACACGCGGGCCGGAGGTCCTGTCTGGAAACGATGGGGGGAATCCATTATGCAGCCTTATTCCACCCGCTTGAATCTCGACTTGACCGCGCCGCACACAGGACAGTTCTCAGGGGCCTCGTCCTCACTGACATACCCGCAGACCTGGCACACATAATAGACGCTGTGTCGATCAGTCAGCATGTCGTTCATCGCCTTTTTGTACAGTTCCGCATGTCGGCTTTCCACGTCTCGGGACTGGGAAAAGGCATTCAACACGCTTTCCTTCCCCTCGTCCGAGGCCTCTTTTATAAGTTTGGGGTATTCCTCCACATTGGCCTTGATCTCATTCTGAAAGGCCGTCTCGATGTTTGCCTCGGTAGAGCCGATCTTGCCGCGCATGAGGCGGAGGTATCTCCGGGCATGGACCGATTCCGCATCGGATATGGCCCGAAAAAGGCGGGCAATCTGGGGATAGCCGTCGGTTTCAGCCTTTTTGGCAAAGGCGTCGTTTCGGATTGCTGCCTTGGATTCAGCGGCAAAGGCGTAGGCGAGATTGGTCTCGGTCTTCTCAGTCATGGCGTTCAACTCCATGGGTCAAACCGGATGTCAGATACGGGACTCTGCACGCTCAGTAGGCGCTCGCTGGCTTAATCTCCGAGTTTTGCCATGTGATCGTCGTACAGCGTTTCCAGGGCCAGTTTGTGTTTGGCCTCTTCCTGTCGCAACAGATTCAGTACCTTTCGCAATTCCTCGTTATCCGTCTTGTCGTAGAGATCTCTATAGAGCTGAAGGGCCTTTTCTTCCCGTTTCATGGCCAACCTGAGGATGTCGGGATAGGGCATTCCCTTTTCATAGGTCATATCCTCAATGTAATTGCTCCGCTTGATGTCCGGGATCCACTCGAACTTATAGTCTGACAGTCTGGTTTCACCTGTGAGAAGTCCCTCCAGCAAGTTCTGGTGCCTTCGTTCCTCGCTGGCGAATTCCTGAAATGCCTTCCTGGCCCCTGAATAGCTTTCCTGGTTGGCGGCATCTTCATAGAAGGCGACGGCCTCGCGTTCCTTGTCTACGGCAAAGCGGACGATCTCCTCAAAGGATTGAAAGCCCATGATTTTCTCCTTGCTAAGGTTGACATTAAACCTCATACTATAAAAAAGGAAAGTGAATGTCAAAAAATATTAATTATGAGACCTGCACCCTTCCTCCGCCAGTTGCACAGGCCATGGCAGGTCAGCTTCTGAGCATGTGACGTCTCATGAGAAAAGATCGGATTACCCGTTTTCAGACGAGATTGATGGCCTGGTACAGCGCCCGCCAAAGGGATCTGCCGTGGCGAAAGACTGCCGACCCCTATTCCATATGGGTCTCTGAGGTCATGCTGCAACAGACCCAGGTCGCTACAGTCATTCCCTACTATCACCATTTTTTAGGGCGCTTTCCAACTATTTTTGAACTGGCCCATGCAGATCTGCAAGAGGTCCTCAGATCGTGGGAGGGGCTGGGATACTATGGCCGGGCCCGCAATCTACACAAGGCCGCCGGCATTGTTGTTCAGCAGCATGGGGGAACGATCCCCAATCGCTGGGAAGACTTCCGCAGTCTCCCCGGGGTGGGGGATTATATTGCCGCGGCTGTACTCAGCATGGCCTTTAACCGCCCGCATCCAGTGGCAGACGCGAATGTGAGACGGGTGCTCTCCCGCATGCTCCTCATTGAAGATCCGGTCAATCGCTCCACAGCAACCGGCCGATTCCTGGAGGCAGCCGACCGATTCCTGGATCATAGGCGTCCAGGCGCAATCAACCAGGCTATGATGGAGTTGGGCGCCCTGGTGTGCCGACCCCAACACCCCCTGTGCAGGGCCTGTCCGGTAACTGACTGGTGTAGTGCCCACAAATCTTGTCAGGTTGCCGAGTTTCCCAAGAGGACCGCCAGGAGGCCCACACCTGTTTATCCCACAGCCGTTGGCGTTGTCTTTAAAGGGGGACGGGTCCTCATCACCCGTCGAAAACCCGAAGGATTGCTGGGGGGCCTGTGGGAGTTTCCCGGGGGGAACATTCGGGACGGGGAATCGCCTGAGACCGCCTGCATCCGGGAAATCAAGGAAGCGGTCAATCTGACGGCATGTGTTGATTCCCGGCTATGCAGGCTCAGACATGCCTATACCCATTTCCGGATTGTGATGGACGTGTTCTGCTGCTCGTATGTCTCAGGCAGGGTCCGGCTGAACGGCCCGATGGACCATCGCTGGATCACCCTTGAACAGACGGCCGCCTATGCCTTTCCCCGGGCCAATCATAAATTTATGCCCCAACTCAGGGAATATGCGCTTGGAAGAAAGGCGGCCCATCACATACAGGATTGACGCGTGTTCTGTGGCGGCTTAATGGCCCCTATTCGTGTTCTGACCGCGCGGGATTCGCGTCTCAACAGGGGTAGGGGAAGGCGCGGCTCAACGCCGCACCTTCCTGTTTGGGTGGGTGTAGATAAGAAGATATAATGCTCAAGGACAATTTATTCGACGGGATACCCGGCCTTTTCCCAGGCCATCCAGCCCCCGCCCAGGTTTCTCACGTTCTTGTAGCCCATCCGGCAAAGGGTGCACGCGGTGAGGCACCCACGGCCCCCGACCTTGCAGTAAACCAGGATCTTGGCGTTCTTATCAGGGATTTTCTTGTCCGCACTGAATTCAATCAGACCTCTCGGTATGTTGACGGCCCCCGGAATATGACCCATCTTGTATTCCTTTGGCTCCCGGCAATCCAAAAATATCCAACCGCCCTTGTCCAGCATCTCTTTTGCTTCGGACACAGAGACTTCACACACATCCTTTTTGGCTTCTTCGACAAAATCCTTTGCGGTCATATCCTTTGCCACGGCCATTGGCGTGCCGAAGGCGAAGGCGCATGCAAACATTGCGGCAAATGTTAAAAAAGCAACTTTCCTCATAAGACTCCCTCCTTTGGTAAATAAAAATTTGAAATTCATAAGCAGGAACATGCCTGTCATCAGCAAGGACCCCGTTATTCCGCCCGTTTTTGGGGGATGAGCCCATCGGGGACGATCACATCCTTGTTTGCCTTCCGTTCCTTCGCATCCACCGCCTCTTCAGTGAGAAACAAATCCTCGTTGCCATGGCAGTTGTTGCAGCTCTCATTTTGCGGCGTTTTCCGCCTGATATTGTGCGGCGTGGCAAACTTCCAGTTGGGAAGGGCGTCAAAGTTGGCCAACCCGTTTTTTACATAGAAGTCAAAGGTCCCCGGGTCCACTGGAACGTGTCGCAGGGTGACGAATCTCTCCGGCCGCTTTTCCGAGCGCAGGGGATTCAGCCCTATCTTGAAATCCATGGTGGAAGGCTTGGTCTTGAAATAGGGAAGGGCCTGTTTGTCTTTGCCCACGTGGCAACTGTAGCAGTTTTTGTAGGGCATTGAATGACATACCTGACAGGTCACCTGATCCTTGTGAACCCAGTGGTTTTTCGCATTGACAGATTTTGCATCGTAGATTTCATCGTGGCACTGGAGACACTTGGGAGCGTTCTTCACGTCGTACCGATTGGCAGGATCGCTTCCGTCTCCGTGCATCTCATCGGCAGTGTGACATTTATTGCATTTGAAATATTTTTCCTTGTGCACATCAGGCGGCACGCCCTTGTTTTTGCCGAAATACTCCTTCTCGATCCGACTCCCGTGGCACGCTGTACAGACGGTCTGCATGGGTGGCCGCTTCTGGAAAAGGTGGCCTTCGATCAATCCGCCTTCAACTGCATCGGGACGACTGATATGGCACTGTCCGCAGCTGCTGTGGCATGAGGTGCAATGGCCTTCCCGTGCGGCGTTCACCTTGGCATGAATCGTCTTGTCGGAAGCGGCCCGTTTGTCGATCATTTTCTTGAAAGGGGAAAGGGTCACATGAAGGCTGGTCTTGTAGTTTTCCGCAATTATGTCGTGACAAGCGCCGCAGGTTTCAGATGGATCCGGGTAAGAGGGGTCTTTGACCACACCCTCATGGGCTGTTTTCCAATTGGGATCGTTGGGATTGCCGCCATGACACTCATGGCACCCCAGCTCCCCATGGTTTTCGTCTTCGGCCAGTGAACTGTCCACCCAAAGCTTTTCATGCGGAGCCAACGGCTCCACAGCCCCCCCTCAGCCTTCACCTTCGCTTTCAGCGGAGGCCGCTTTTTTCCCTTTGTTGGCCTCGGCTATCTCCCGGGTTATCTGAATAAGCTTTCGCGCATTGGTATGGCAGGTGAAACAGTGGTTTTCCTCTTCAGCCGCCTGCGCTGTTGCCTGGATCCCGGGCATAAGGACAAGGCCCACAGCAAACGCCAAAAACGAGCCCATAAGACATCTGACCGACTTCATAATGCCAACTCCTTTAATCGAATGCAATTTTCCACGAAAAATTTGTATTTCTGAAAATATTGAGCAAATTCCATACCAAATTCTTCAGCATCACTTTGCCAAATATAACATTTTGAAATATCAGCTAAAAGCAAACACATGTGTTTTTGGCGGAGTTAGATGCCTTGGAAAAATGGCAACAGAATGAACTATCCGACGCATGGCATGGGAACTAAATGCACCCTTTATGCTTGTTTCTGATTGACGGAGAAACCCCTATTTTGCTAATTTTTTAATGCCGTCAGGCATTGACCATCCAGCATTTTGTATCACAACATGGCTAAGAACGGCGCTTCCGCCGGATCTGTCCAGGCATGCTGATGCACGCCTCGACAGACATAGGGTGATATGCGCTCGGGGAGATTTTTCGGGAAGGATAGCCCATGGAATCATTTAAAAAGCACTATCGAATTATTCTCGACAGCATTGCGGACGGCGTCTTCACGGTGGATTTGAACTGGCTTGTCACTTCTTTCAATAAATCCGCCGAGGAGATAACCGGGATTTCAAGAAACGATGCAGTGGGGAGACCGTGCTTTGACGTGTTCAGGGCCGATGTCTGCAAGAGCGATTGCACCTTGAAACGGACCATTCAGACACAGACGCCCATACGCAACATGCCGGTTCGCATTGTCCGGGCTGATCAAAAGGTGATTCCCATAAGCGTCAGTACCACCCTGCTGAGAAACGATGTCGGAGATGTGATCGGCGGCGTTGAGACCTTTCGAGACCTGTCTATAGTCAATCGACTCCGGAGAGAACTGTTCAGGCGCCATTCCTTTGAAGACATTGTCAGCAAAAACGGACAGATGCTGAAGGTTTTCTCCATCCTTCCCCAGATCGCGGCCAGCAACAGCACCGTCCTGATTGAGGGCGCCAGCGGCACGGGAAAAGAGCTGATTGCCAGGGCCATTCACAATAACAGCCCCAGAAAGAATGGACCTTTCATCGCGGTCAACTGCGGCGCGCTGCCGGTCACCCTGTGTGAGTCGGAGCTGTTCGGGTATATGGCCGGCGCATTTACCGATGCCAAAAAAGACAAGCCCGGCCGATTTACACTGGCCCAGGACGGCACCATCCTGCTGGACGAGATCGGCGATATATCCTCGGCGGTTCAGGTCCGCCTCCTCCGCGTCCTGGAGGAAAAGGTTTACGAACCCTTGGGATCCACAAAAACCGTTGCGACCAATGCCCGGGTCATTGCAGCAACGCACCGAAATCTGGAGGAGCTGACCAAACAGGGCCTTTTCCGGGAAGATCTCTATTATCGCATCAATGTAATAAGAATCCACCTGCCGGAATTGCGCGAAAGGAAGGAAGATATTCCACTCCTGGTGGACCATTTCATCGAACGTTTCAGTCAGTTGAACGGGAAAAAGATCTTCGGGATAAGCCAGGAGGCCATGACCGCCCTAATGCTCTATGATTGGCCCGGGAACATCCGTGAACTGGAGAATGCCATTGAGCATGCCTTTGTCCTCTGCAATGGAAACATGATCGGCCTGCATCATCTCCCCGATCACCTCATGCCCAAAGACCAGTCCCGGTCCGTGCCCAGCGGCTTCACCCTCAGGGAAATTGAAAAACGCGCCATTGAACAGGCACTTGAGAGAAATGACTGGAAAAAAATGGCGACTGCGCGGGAGCTGGGCATCGACAAGAACACCTTGAGACGCAAAATCCAGCGTCACTGGATTGTTCAACGATAAATCAAATGGTCCAGGGCCCAGGGCGTCTGTTTTTTCATGCCCCTGTTTGGATTTGAAAAAATCCTGCAAAAGAAATATACTTCCAAAAGCGGCCTGGCGGCTGCAACCAAATTCGAATGGCAAAATTCGAAACTCGAAACAAATTCAAAATTCCAATGCTTCAATTTTCGTATCAGCCCTTTGTCCGTATTTTCTCTGCAACCTGCGAAGAAGTCTTCCCATGGGGGTCTCTGCCTCCCGCCGACAGCGGGACAAAAACCGAATACAGCTCCTGGGCACGGCAGCAGGGCTTTAAAATACAGTCCCTTTTAGCCTCAAGGACAGTCTTTCATGGGAAGGGATTCCTTGCTGCCGGACCTCAAAGAGCTGATATGTTACCAATTTTCAAAGCAGAAAGGTAAGGCGGCCGTGGTTTGGGTCATTTGAATTTGGTCATTGAATATTGTTTCGGATTTCCAATTTGCATCTTACAGATACCAAGGAGATGATTCGCCATGAAAAGAGTTCCTCTGCTGGGGGCATGCGTTATCATAGCCGGCCTCTTGCTCTCGCCGGCCTTTGGTGGGGAAACCCTCTGGGTGACATCGGAGGGGGCTAAACTCAAGACAGCTCCTTCGGCTGTGTCCGACACGGTCGCAGATCTGTCCATCGGAACCGAGCTGACCGTCATTCAACCGGAAGATCGGTGGTACAGGGTCCGGACCCTTGCCGGAAAGGAAGGCTGGATCTACCGGGGAAAGGTCTCCGATGCGGCGCCCAAGAAGGAGGCAGAGACAGCGGACAACCTCTTTGCAGGGATGCAGGGGAGCACCATTACTGCGGACGAGGCCCACACATCGCGGAGCATCCGGGGTCTGTCCAAGGAGACCGAGCAGTATGCGAGGCAGCGGGGAACGCCTGAGGTTTACCAAAAGGCCCTGGACGCGGTTCTGTCCAGAAAGGTGACAGAGACGCAACTGGACGTCTTTCTCCGCAACGGAAAAATTGGAGAATATGCCTTCTGATTTCCGGAGCCAACCCTCTTTTGGGCGGTTTTGAAAAGGGAGAAGACAATGAAAAGAAACGGCATGTTACCATGCATGGCAATCTGCTTTGGCCTGTTGGCGTGCTTCCTGCACCCCTTTGCAGCTGCAGGCAGTGATCCCAATGCACCGGCCACGGGTGCAACAGGCCTGTTCCAGAAGCTCATGGATCCCAAATCCAAAGAGGGTCAAATCCTGCAGGGCGTCGGTTCTATCATTGGGGCGGCCTCGGAAATCGATTATGCATCCGAACGGACCATCGGCGAAAGCCTTGCCCTGGAAGGGTTCCAACGCTACGGGATGCCTGTTAAAGATGCCGCCCTGCAGGACTACGTCAATCTGGTGGGAAATGCAGCAGCGCGCAACTCGCTGAGACCTGAAATCCCCTATGCTTTCGTGGTGGTCGAGAGTTCCTTACAGAACGCCTTCAGCTGTCCGGGGGGCATCATCTTTGTCTGTTCGGGTCTCTTGAAGACCATCCGGGATGAGGCCCAGTTGGCCTCCATCCTGGCGCATGAGGTGGCCCATGTGGGTCACAAACACGCCCTCCAATCCATCCAGCGGGCCCGCTTTTTCCAGGGTGTGGGAAAGATTACCTCGGCGGCCATGAAGGGGGACAAGGGAAAGCAGTTTGAGGCCATGATTGGAAGCCTTCAGGAAACCCTCTTCGACAAAGGACTGGACCAGAGTATGGAATTTGAGGCCGACAGGACTGCCATGGAGACAGCCTATCGAACCGGTTATGATCCCCGGGGGATCATAGAGGTCCTCAAAGAGCTCAAGAGAATCGAGCATCGGTCCGAGAAGCAGGGCTCGTGGTTTTCTACCCATCCCCCCTTGAGCGAGAGGATTCGGAGGTGCGAGGCCCAGATGGTCCACTATGGCGATGCAAGGTCCCTGGCCCGGGTCCAGGCCCGGTACACAAAGGCAGTCCGCGGCCATTGAACCCCTTCTCCAATCTGCAATCCGCGAGGCGGTTTTGGGCAACGAAATGACAGCACAAGGCCTTGGCACATATCTTCAGGCATACTACGATTTCAGGGAATCGGTCGATTTTACAAAGGTCGGCTTTTTGCCTGATCGCGACAATCTCACCTTGTATCTGCTCATCGGCGTTCCGGCAGTTCCTGCAGACCAGGATGATTCCCATGAAGGCAAGCTGTTAGCCCTGGATCAGCGGCTTAACATCCTCAAGGCGGTTTTTGTGGAGTTGAACCGGACCATGCCGGAGTCCTTCCTCGATGAGGGGCTCCGCATTTATGATGAGGCAGCGAGGTCTGCCCGGAGTATGATCCAGGACGGTGCCGGATATGCAGACGCGGGGCGCAGACCGGAGCGAAAAGGGCCTGCAAGGGATTGAAGCCTTGCAGGCCCTTTGTTATTTCTTGGCGGAGGGAGGGAGATTCGAACTCCCGGAGCTTTCGCTCAACGGTTTTCAAGACCGCCGCCTTCAACCACTCGGCCATCCCTCCGAAAATCGGCAAGCCGCGGCCAACACCGGACCCTCAATGGTTGAAATCTAAAACCGGATTCGCTCAAAGGCAAGAAAAATCGGCTTTTCACGAATCGCTCTTGTGAAAGATCTCCACTTTCGCGTCCTTGCGGAGTTCGTCCACCAGTTCCCTGACCTCCTTCTGGACCTCCCCCTGTTTCAGATACTGCTCGATTCGTCCTTTGATGTCTTCAAAGGGGACGGTGCTTTCAGGCTTTTTGTCGGTCACCTTGATCAAATGATAGCCAAATCGCGTCTTGACAATGTCGCTCACCTCGCCTGGCTTCAGGCTGAAGGCCGCCTCCTCAAAAGGCGGCACCATCTGGCCCCGGCCGAAGAAACCAAGGTCGCCGCCCTTGGAACTGCTCGGACACTGGGAATTGGCCTTTGCCAATTCTCCAAAATCTTCGCCCTTTTTCTCCTTTTGCTGGATTTCCTTGATCTTCTTGAGCGCCTCGTCCTTATCTGACTGCTTTGCCTCCGGATCCACCTTAATCAGGATATGGCTGGCATGCACCTGTTCAGGCTGCTTGAACATATCGGTGTGGGCGTCATAATACTCCTTTGCCTCTTTTTCGGGAACGGCGATCTTGTCCACGATCCTCTGAACGATGAGCTTCTCAATGGCCAGGTTCCTCTGGATGTCGGCGCGAACCTGATCCTCGGAAATATTCATCTCTTCCAATGCCTTTTTGCAGGCTTCATCGGTCGGAAATCGCTTTTTCCATTGGGCCAGTCGTTCATCCACGACCTTGCTCTCCACCTGGATTCCTTCCTTTTTCGCCTCCTGCCACAGAAGCTCGCTTCCTATAAGTTGATCAAGCACCTGAGCTTCCATCTCCTTTGCATCCACCGGCTTGCCCATCCTCGAAAACTGTTGTTTGGCAAAGCCCAGGGCCCGGTCAAAATCGGCCCGCGCGATGGGAGCGCCGTTCACCACTGCCACCTTGCCGTCTACCCCCCCGCCGGCCTTCTGACTGGGGTCGGCCTTCTCTTCTGCAGCAGAGGCCTGCCACGTCGCCGTAAGAAGGGTAAAAGCAAGAACCATCGCCAGCCTGAATGTCTTTTTCTTTTCTGCCATTAAGATCTCCTTTCCTGACACAACCAAAAAATGCCCTTTAAGGGCCTGCCCTGCTTTCTTATTTTTTAAAATGAGACTTAACACATAGCATCTTTCTCCATGCTTTAGCAAGGGATATGTACAGAAAAGTCAAGATCCCCCCAGCAGCTCTCCCTTCCCATTTGGTCTCAAACCTGATAATGTGAAGCGGCGTTGGGATACAGGTGCAGCAATGCATCGGTCTGCGTTATGCAAAGCCTGCCCCGTTGCCGGATCAATGGCAACGGCCTTTGAAGCCGCATCGACAGGGCGTCACGGGGTTGCGAATGGATAGAACGGCCGCCAGATCCAAACAGGACCGCCTCATAAAACGGCTGGCGCGTCTGGATTCGCTGGTCGTGGCCTTTTCGGCCGGCGTGGACAGCGCATTTCTGCTGGCCGCGGCCCAGGAGGCCCTAGGCAAAAGGGTTGTGGCGGCCACCGCAATCTCGCCGATCCACCCCCGGCGCGAGCAGGATCACGCCGTCCGCTTTGCCAGAGAGAGGGGGATCGAGCTTGTCCTCTTGCAGACCGGCGAACTCCAGATGCCGGAATTCGTGGCCAACCAGATCGACAGGTGTTATCATTGCAAGAAAGCCCTGTGTCAACAACTCCTTTTTCTGGCTAGGGAGAGGAAGATCGCGCATGCGGCCCACGGCGCCAATGTGAATGACCTGAACGACTATCGTCCGGGTCTGGCCGCAGCTAAAGAGGCAGGGCTCATGGCCCCCTTGCTTGAGACGGATCTATCCAAAGAAGAGATCCGGTTTCTGGCAAAAGAAATGGGCCTTTCCGAATGGGACAAACCGGCCATGGCATGTCTTGCCACCCGGTTTCCTTATGGATCTCCCATTACGCCAAACGGGCTCCAGATGGTTGAGGCAGCAGAGGAATTTCTTGGAGACCAGGGGTTTTCACGGGTGCGGGTAAGGCATCACGGGTCTGTTGCGAGAATCGAATCGGGCTTTGGGGAAATAGAAAGGATGGCAACCGAAGAAATGAGGATGCGGATCGTTAAGAGGCTCCGTGCAATCGGTTTCAAGCATGTAGCCCTGGACATGGAGGGCTATGTGTACGGGAAAATGAATCGGGAGATGGGTGAGAGCCATGATATTGGGCCTTGATGTAGGGGGAACCCAGACCGATGCGGTTCTGATCGATGCAGGCCGCATTGTGGCTGCCGCTAAGACCCCAACCACCCAGGATCTCCTGGCGACCCTCAGGATCGCTCTCGAAGCGGTCCTGAGCGATGTGGCGCCTGGCGGGCTGGAACGTATGGCCTTTTCAACCACCATGGCCACCAATGCCATTGTAGAGGACCGCCTTGATCCCACCGGGATGATCGTATCCTCAGGGCCCGGAATGGACCCGGACTGGTTTTCGGTGGGGCCTTCCTATCATGTGGTGGAGGGGTGTCTGGACCATCAGGGCTTCGAGGCGAAGCCCCTGGACCGGACCGGGGTCCGGAATGCAGCATCCCGCATCATCAAAGAGGGAATACGGACCCTGGGCGTGGTCAGCAAATTCTCGGTCCGGAATCCGCTGCACGAACTCCAGGCCGCAAACTGGGCAGGAGATGCCTTTTCCTATGTGGCTCTGGGCTACCGTGTTTCCGGGACCCTTAATTTTCCCCGCCGGATCGCTACCACCTACTTGAATGCGGCTCTCTACCGCATTCACAGAAACTTCTCGGACGCCCTGGTCCAGATCCTGAAGGAAAAGGGGCTTAACGGCCCCCGATACCTGTTAAAACCGGACGGGGGGACCATCGACTTGGACAAGAGTATCCAATGGCCTGCCCGGACCGCCCAATCAGGACCTGCGGCCAGCGTTATGGGCGCCTTGGCCCTGGACGGATGCGAGGGCGAGACCCTGGTCCTTGATGTGGGGGGGACCACAACGGATATGGCAGTGGTGATGGACGGCACGCCCCTCCTGAAACCCCTGGGGATCCGTCTGGGTCCATACCGGACCCTCATCCGTTCCCTGCTGACCCATTCCATGGGAATCGGCGGAGACAGCGAGGTCCGCATGGATTCGCAGGGGAACCTCAAAATCGGGCCGGTTCGCAGGGGCAAACCTGTAGCCCTGGGGGGACCGGCCCCCACTCCCACTGACGCCATGATTGCCCTGGATCTCCTGACCGTGGGCCACAGGAATGCGGCCGCGGCTGCCATGGAAAGGCTCGGTGCGCCTGCCGGATGGGATGCAGAGATCACGGCCCAACGCACCCTGCAGGCCATGGCGGAAGCCATTGCCGCATCGGCAAAGGCCTTTGTATCCAACATCAACTCACGGCCCGTTTACACTATCCATGAGGTCCTGGCCGATCGGCGCATCGAGCCTGCCTCGGTGCTCATCATCGGGGGCCCTGCACCCCAGATCGCAGGATACATCGAAAAGGCCTTCGGCCTGCCGTCCCGGTTCCCCCACCATTACGGCGTGGCCAATGCCGTGGGCGCGGCCGTGGCCCGGGTGACCTCAGAGATTACGCTCCAGGCCGATACCCAGAGGGGATCGGTTGTTATCCCCGAAGCAGAGGTGGACCAGGCTATTGATCAGGGCTTCGATATGGAGCAGGCCATTGGCCTCGGCCGGACCGTCCTTTGCAGACAGGCCGCGGAGATCGGGGCACATGAAGAGGGCCTGGAAATCTGCATCACCGAAAAACAGATGTTTACCATGATCCGGGGCTATGCCAGAACCGGCCGCAACATCCGTCTCAGGATGGGCATTACGCCGGGACTCATCCCCGGATGGGAGATAGGAGGGTGAACATGCTCCGCGCCAGCCGTCGAACAGGTCTGGTATTTTTCCCCGCCTACGACTGGGCCATCAGCCCAACTCACCCGGAAAGGGAGGAGCGGCTCCTCTACACGCAAGACCAGGTGTTGGAAGAGGGGCTCCTGGATGTGGACGGCATTATTGAATACCGGGTCCGGCCGGCCTCTTTTGAGGACATCCAGCGCGTCCACTTTTGTGTGCCCGACGAGGCGGCGGTTACCACCGAAAGTCATCTGATTGCAGCGGGCGGGTGCCTGGTGGCCGCGGATGCCGTGCTCAAAGGAGAGGTGGAAAGCGCCTTTGCCCTAGTCCGGCCCCCCGGGCACCATGCCATGCGCGTGGTGCACGGCAACAGGGGGTTCTGCAATATCAACAACGAGGCCGTCATGATCGAGTACATCCGGGAGCAATATGGGATCCGAAGGGTCGCTGTCGTGGACACGGACTGTCACCACGGCGACGGGTCCCAGGACATCTATTGGCATGATCCCAACACCCTCTTTATCTCCATCCACCAGGATGGCCGCACCCTCTACCCGGGATCGGGTTTCCCCCGTGAGTTCGGGGGGCCCAATGCCCAGGGCATGACTGTCAACATCCCCCTCCCCCCCCAGACCGGAGAAGAGGGCTTCCTTTACGTCCTGGAAGAACTGGTAATGCCGCTCTTGGAGAAATTCGAGCCCGAAATCGTGATCAACTCCGCCGGCCAGGACAATCACTTCAACGATCCCATTACCAATATGAATTTTTCGGCCCGGGGATATGCGGCCCTCAATGCCCGGCTCAGGCCTGACATCGCCGTGCTGGAAGGCGGCTATGCCGTGGAAAACGCCCTTCCCTACGTCAATGTGGGCATCATTATGGCCATGGCCGGCCTGGACACCTCTTTTGTAAAGGAGCCCAACTACGACAGGGACTACAGGCCTCAGCCGAATGATATCACTCAGTATATAAAAGACCTGGTGGCTCGTCTCAGGGGCATGTTTTTGGAGGGACATCTGGAAAAGGCGACCTGCGAGGAGGGTCTCGTCATTGAGAGGAGCCGGGACATCTACTACGATACAGACCGCATCCATGAACGCCAGCATGAAAAGATCCGCTGCTGCAACACCTGCTCGGGGGCCCTTTCCATTGCCTCCACCTCCAACCGGGGTCAGCATATCCTTGCAATCCTGATCCCCCTGGGGGCATGCAAGGACTGCCAGAAGACCGGACTGGCCTGGTTTGAGGAAGGCGCCCGCGGGGCCTACACCCATGTCTATCTCCTGGACCGGGTGCGGGGCGTCTACGAGAGGACATGAGGCCGCATCCCTGTGAAAGCAAAGAAAAACAGGTGCCAAAGGGACTGCTGTGACCGCAAACGATGAGTGGGGCCGCGACCCCTCGGTAAGGGCCATGCGCCGGGTGTTTGCCCGCATGGAATCGGCCCAGAAGGCGCTCTTGCAGGGGCTTGGCGCATCCCCTTACGACCCCAGGCTCAGGGCCTGCCGAGAGGATGCCAGGGACCTCTTCGAACGTGCCATTTCACGGGGTGAAACAGCTCATCTGAAAAACGAAGAAGCTGCCGTTGACCTTTATATCCATTTTTTGGTGCAATCCTTGAAAAAGCGCGGCCTTCCGGTCCCGGAACGCGGTGTTCAGGAAGACCACCTTATCGGGAGGGGTTCAGGGGAGGCAGGCCCATGATCCGGTTGAGGCTGTTTGGCCGTTGCCGCATCTACCACGATCCAGTCAGTCCGGTCCTGCGGGGGCCTGCACAGATCGGATGGGACGCCTGGTTCCGGAGGATCGACCTGGTAACGCCGAGACGTCTGAAAGGAAAAGAACTCCTCATGAGGACGCGCGGATGGTGGACCGTTGATCCCTCCCTCGTAGCCGAGGCTGTAGAGACCCACGGCCGATTGGTGGTGGGCGATGAGGGCGAGCTTATGGTGGAAATGAAAACCCAAGAAGAGGTCGAGATCCTCTCCGCCCAACTGTCCGAGCAATTTGGCGATCAGATCATGCTTGCACCGTGATGGGAATCTCAGGTATGGAGGGTTCAGGGTCCAGAGCGCGAATCCCGCGGGATTCGTTTGACTGCGGCCGTGAGGCCGCTGTTGGAATATACGGAGGTTGTTGCAATGATGGAGGAGATGTTTGCAGACAAGACAGAGTATGCCGATATGAGGGAACTGATTGAGGCATGGACAACAGATCCAGGGAATATCAAATCAGCATTCACCCAGTTGGGGGATGCCCTCTCAGGAGCGGAGGGATCAATCCTCTATTTTAAATCCCGGCCAGGGATCAGCCATTCTTTCAGGGCCCATGTGCCTGTGAGGGACCATACGGACGATCGCCTCTACGTCATGGTGGACATCGTGGACGACGATCCGGAAAACCGATGGCTCTCCGTATGTTTTTACGGCGATACGATTACGGATCCGGATGAGATGGGCGACCTGGTGCCGGGCGGGCTCTTGGGAGAGGATGGCTATTGCTTCGATATGTATGAATATGACGACGGGGCTCTTGCCTACCTCAAAGATAGAATCGCTGAGGCTCACAAAAACAGCCTGGCCTGCTGAACCGGAAAAATATTGCAAAAAAACCAGAATGCCCTCGGGACCGGGCATCCTGCTTTAAAAGCGTCCGGTTGCTACGGGGCATCCGTTCCCATGGCCTCCTCGCGATAAGTGTTTTTGATCAGCTCATTGATGAAGCCCTCCATGTCCCTGACCGCATCGGCGCTGATGGCGTATTTGTCGATGCCCGAGCGATCCTTCACGAGCCGCAGGCCGTATTCAAGCCTTTTTGCCAGTTGAAAGGTGAGGGGCCCGGGTTCCTGACCGGTCCGGATGGCCTGGCCGATGATCTCATCCACAGCGCTTTCATCAAAGGCCAGGGTTACATCGAGCTTATCCATAAGGCCGGCCTCTTCCATCTTGACCTGATCGTACATGGCGCTGAAACTTTCGATGGCCGTATCGATCTCGGTGATGTTCATGAGATACAGTTCAGCAATGAGATCCATCCTCTCCGGGTAGATATCCAAGCCGCACCGCTTGCTGAGCGACTCGGCCCGTTCTGAAAGATATCCTTTGATCCTTTCGCGTTCATGCCGACTCCCCTGCTCAAAGCGCTCTGCCCGCTCAGGGTCGTCCGGATCTTCCAGGAGCAGCCTGAGCTGCGACTCCGGCTCCTCTACCACCTCCCGGGTCACCAGAAATTTGCGAACGGAGGACGATGGCAGTTTTTTCTCGAAGGGAATCAGCACCTTTTCCATGGCGCTCACCAGTCCCCGCGCCCCGGTCTTCTGTTCGGCGGCCATTTCCGCAATCCGGGCCAGTGCCTCGTCCTCAAACTTGATATCGATCCCGTAGGCCCTGAAATCGATCCTCTTGCTCAGGATGATGGGGTTGTTGGGATTGGTGAGGATCTCCAGGAGGTCCTCCTTGGTGAGTTCATCAAATACCACCACCACCGGAAGCCGACCTACAAACTCGGACTCAAAACCGAATTCTACCAGATCCTGGGCACGCACCTCCTTCAGGATCTCCCAGGGAATCTCGGTGGGCCTCACATCGGCCTCGAACCCGATGCCCTGTTTCTGGAGCCGTCGCTTGATGATCTCCGCCAGGTCCCCGAAGGCGCCGCTCATGATAAAGAGGATATTCTTGGTATTGACCACTTTCTTTTCCCGCTTTCCAGTACGGCGGTAATGTTCAATGGCCTGGATCTGCGATATGGGATCGTGGGGGACCTTGAGATCCACGTCGGTCTCCTCCATGGGTTTGAGAAGGGCCCTCTGGACGCCGGTCCTGGATATGTCGTGACCGATCAGGTTCTGGGATGAGGCGATCTTGTCGATCTCGTCAATATAGATGATCCCGTTTTCCGCCAGTTCAATGCTGTCATTGGCCTCATAAACCAGGTCGCGCACCAGGTCTTCCACATCCCCGCCTACATAGCCGGTCTCGCTGAACTTGGTGGCATCGCCTTTGACAAAAGGGACCCCCAGTTTCTGGGCGATCAATTTGATAATGTAGGTCTTTCCAACGCCGGTGGGACCGATCATGAGCACATTGTTCTTGATCATGCCCACCCCTGATCTTTTCTTTTCACCGGCATTTTTCTCATTATTAAACTTGATCCTGTTAAAATGGGTGCAGACCTTGGTGGCCAAGACCCCCTTGACCTCATCCTGCTTCACGACGAAACTGTCCAGATAGGCCTCCAGCTCCTCAGGCATCATGTCAAAAAGAGGTCCCGCACCCCCTGGTGCATCCCGGTCCTTGCCATCTGTCGAGGACTCCTCCTTTTTAGGGATGACAAAGGGAGATATGATCTTGATTCGGTTGCCGTATTTTTTTGTAAGATACTCGCTCAGCTCTTTTTCCAGCTCCCGCTGATTGGGGATCCTTCCGGCATCGTCTCTCTCAGTTTTAAACACGCCTTGCTTTTCCATGTATTGAACTCCTTGTTCATGAGCCTCCCTGCTTGCCGGACACTCCGAAACAGCCCGCCCGCAGAAACGCTATCGGGCAATCAATTGGTTTTAATATACGCATTCGTCCATCGATTTCAAGCGCAACCGCCGATAGGCGCCCCTTCCTGCCATGATGCCTCAAACATTGCCTTCGACCTCCCGGCCCCCTGGCCCCGGTTCCTTCCGAGAACGCCTCCGTCCTGTGAAAACCCTCTCAGGCCAGTTGCAGGACACCCTGAAACGGCCTGCCCGTGAAATCGCCGGCGACATTCTGAAATCGAAACAGCACTTGGCCCGGCCTGGATAAAAATGTTGACAGGGACGGGAGAACAATCAATAGTAATTGCCCAGCGAGCAGTTGAAAACCCCAAGGCGGCCTGACGTCCGCAACCAAACAGCAGCCTGCCCGCCCGTGGGCAGAGACCCCCCGACGGGGAAATGTTTTCGCACGTTGCCGAGAAGTTACGGACAAAGATTCTACGCTAATCATCCAGAAAAAGCCAGATTGGAGGTTGTGAACATGAAAAGGGGGATCGCGTCGGCTGTTTGCTTTTTTCTCTTGTCAGTCTGTACCACGGGGGCCCACGCCCTCTCTGACCTGCCCCAGGTCGTCCTGGAGACATCAAAGGGGAGCATTGTCCTGGAACTCTACCCGGATGAGGCGCCCAGGACGGTCGCCAACTTCCTCAATTATGCGAGATGGGGTCACTATGAAGGGACCATTTTCCATCGGGTGATTCCCGATTTTATGATACAGGGAGGCGGATTTACGCCTGACATGAGAGAGAAGGCCACTGAAATGCCCATTGAAAACGAGGCAGATAACGGCCTCAGGAATGAACGAGGGGCGGTGGCCATGGCGCGGACCCGGGATCCGCACAGCGCCACGGCCCAGTTTTTTATCAATGTCAAAAATAACCGGTTTCTGAATCACCAGGGCAAGACGGCCGAGGGATGGGGATATGCGGTTTTCGGCAGGGTAATCCAGGGAATGGATGTGGTGGATGCCATATCCCATGTGCCAACCACGACACGGGGGTCCATGGCCAATGTCCCAATGGAGCCGGTGATCATCACCAAGGCGACGATCAAGGAGTAGGCCGCACACGAAAGACCTTTGAATGATCATTGAACAGACTTTACAGATCGCATTCAACAAACAGGTTGGCTCAGGCGTCTTCTTGATGGGCCTTAAGTCGCCCGAGATGGCGGCTGCCGCGGTCCCGGGACAGTTTGTCATGATCCGCGTGAGACAGGGCATGGACCCCCTTTTGAGAAGGCCTTTTTCCATCTGTCGCGCTGACGGTGATCTGATCCTTGTCCTTTACCGGGTGGCAGGTCGGGGAACGGGGATCCTGTCGGAGATGCGGCAGGGGGGCTCGCTGAACGTGATGGGTCCCCTGGGCAGGGGGTTTGGGCGCCCCTTTGGGGGAGGACGCGCCGTCCTGGCCGCCGGCGGCATGGGCATAGCGCCCCTCTTATTTCTAACTGACTCCGTGTGGCCCGGGGCCTGCGACCTTCTGGCCGGTTTTGCCTCTTCGGATCAGGTAATCCGGCCGGATCGGGTGGGTCTTTTCAACGTTGGCATGTCCGTTGCTACAGACGATGGATCCCAGGGACGTCCGGGGACTGTCGCCGATTTGCTGGAAGAACATCTGTCTGACATGGATCCTGAGCCAGTGATCATTTTTGCCTGCGGCCCCATCCCCATGCTGAAGGCCATAGCGGGCATCGCCATGAGACGAGATATCCCCTGCCAGGTCTCTTTGGAGGCGGCCATGGCCTGCGGCCTGGGCGCATGTCAGGGGTGTGCTGTGAAGGCATCTGGCAGAGGGGATCGGGCCTACTGGCACGTATGCCAGGATGGACCGGTCTTTGATGCCCGGGATCTGGACTGGGGGGCCTTCTAAATGGCAGATCTGCCTGATTTAAAGGTACGCGTTGGTCCTCTCAACCTGAAAAACCCTGTGCTCACCGCATCCGGGACCTTCGGGTACGGCGCGGAATTTGCCCCCCTCATGGATCTTAACCGGCTGGGGGGGATTGTGGTCAAGGGGATATCTCTGAGACCCCGGGAAGGAAATCGGCCGCCCAGGATCGTGGAAACCCCCTGCGGCATGTTGAATGCCATCGGCTTGGCCAACGTGGGTCTGGAGGCCTTTTTGATAGAGAAGCTCCCCTGGCTCAGGAGACTTGGCACGGCCGTGATCGTCAATATCTACGGGCACTCGGTAGAGGAATACGGAGAGGTGGCCGCAGGTTTGCGAGGGGCTGACGGCATATCCGCCATCGAGGTCAACATCTCCTGCCCCAATGTGAAACAAGGGGGAATGGCCTTTGGCACAGATCCGGACATGTCAGCCAGGGTCACCGCCCGGGTGGTCAAGGCCGCGGACCAACCTGTTATTGTCAAATTGTCCCCGAATGTGACCGACATCCAGCGGATCGCCATGGCCGTGGAGGATGCCGGCGCAGACGCCCTGACCCTCATCAATACGCTCACGGGCATGGCCATTGACATTGAAAGGCGGGTCCCGAGGCTGGCCAATGTCTCAGGGGGGCTATCGGGCCCGGCCATCCGGCCGGTGGCCCTGTATATGGTCCGCCAGGCAGTCAAGGCGGTGCACATCCCTGTCATCGGGGTGGGAGGGATCATGGATTACCGGGACGCCCTTGAATTCTTGATAGCCGGAGCACGTGCCGTCCAGGTGGGAACGGCCAACTTTGTACATCCCCGGAGCGGCCTCCACATCGTCGGCGGCCTGACAGACTTCTGCAGGGCGCATGGCATACCGGCCATCGAGGAGATCATCGGGACCCTGAGGGAAGAATGACCGCCCCATGAGAGGGGCCAAGCCATCGACGAAACATCAAGGGAGAGACTGCATGCATGCGATCGTCATCGGATCAGGAACCGCCCTCCCGCGCAATGACAGGGGATCTCCATGTATTGCCGTGGTGCTTGAGGGAAAGGTCCTCCTCCTGGATCTGGGTCCCGGAACCCTGCGTCAACTGACGCGGGTGGGGATCCACCATGAACAGATCGATCACGTATTTCTGACCCACTTTCATCCCGATCACACGGCCGATCTGATCCATCTCCTGTTTGCCACACGCAACCCAGGGGTCCTGAAGAGACGCAAACCTTTCACCATCACAGGCCCGCCCGGCACGATCAGGCTGATAGCAGCCCTCCAGGCGGCCTACCCGGACTGGCTGACCCTGCCGACTGAAATAATGGCTGCAAAAGAGTTTGACATGCAAACCAACGAACGCAGAGATTACGGGGGTTTCGCAGTCATTGCCACGCCTGTAGACCATACCCCCCACAGCCTGGCCTATCGGATCCAGGACCGCCAGGGAAAGGCCCTGGTCTATTCAGGAGATACCGGGCTTTGCCGGGAAATGGTAGACCTGGCCCAAGGGGCCGACATGGCGATCCTGGAGGCCTCCTTTCCGGACGGTCAGGAATGCGAGGGGCATCTGACCCCCTCTCAGGCCGGACAGATGGCCACACAGGCAGGCGTCCCGCGCCTGGTCCTGGTCCACTTCTATCCGGAATGTCTGGCTGCGGATGCGGCGGCCCAGTGCCGAAGGACCTACAGCGGCGAACTGACGCTGGGGGAAGATCTGCTGTCTCTCCGGGTGTAAATCCAAACAGACGCAATGGCGAATCCCTCCATTCCTCAATTCCAAATCCCGGCATTCCAGCATCCTGAATCCTTCAATTCTCCCTGTCGATGATGTACCGACTCAGCTGGATCAGGTCCATTTTCGCCTCGGAATCGAGGAACGGACTCAGGCAGGCTGCGGCATCGTCCACATATGCCTGGGCCTCCTTTTTGATGCGGCTGAGAGCCCCGTTTCGCCTCACCCGTTCGATCATCGCCTGATAGTCGTCATCGGTCGCCTGAGACCCCGCCAGGAGGGTCTGGACCCGAGTCCTTTCATCTGAATCGAGCCCAGAAAGCGTATAAATGAGGGGGAGCGTCATTTTCCCCTCCCGCAGGTCTTTGCCCACCGGCTTTCCGAACACCCTTTCCGAGGAGGCATAATCCAAGAGATCGTCTATAAGCTGAAAGGCGATCCCTGCATAAAGCCCGAATTGCGATAAGGACTCCTCCTGCGCCGGGTTGGCGCCTGAAATAATGGCCCCGCAGGCGCAGGCTGCTGAAATAAGGACCGCTGTCTTGGCGGTGATCACCTCCATGTATTGATCTCGGGTCATGGCCCAGTCCTTGGTGTGGGCAAATTCCATAATCTGACCTTCGGTCATGCGGAGCGTGGCTTCTGTGAGCCTTGTGAGGAAAGGGATGCTGTTGGACCGGATGCCGACGGTCAGGGCCTTTGAGTAGAGGAAGTCTCCCTCCAGGACCGCTGCGTGATTGCCCCATACCTGATTGGCTGACGGCCTTTGTCTCCTGAATTCGGCGTTGTCCAGCACGTCGTCATGGAGGAGCGAGGCTGTATGGATGTATTCAAAAAGTGTGGAGAGCTGATAGACATCTTCCTTTTCATAACCGCAGAGCTGGCATGACAACACAAACAGGAGCGGCCTGAGCCGCTTGCCATGGCCCAGGAGGGTATGCTTTCCAATATCCTTTACCAGGGGAACGCGGGAATTGAATACCTGGGTCAGCTCCCGGTTGATGACGTCAAACCGGGTTTTAAAGCGTTCTATGTTCGATGCATCCTGATCCATGCTGATGGCGCCGATATCCTTTCCTTCATCGGTTTATGTCTCAAAGCCCTGAGCAGGCGTGTCAGGCCTCCCAATCAGGTTGCCGGACCGCGTTTGCAGACCGTGCCCGCCTTTTCACAGGGCGCTGGCAAACCATAATGTACATTGCACATTTTTACAACCTATTTCAGAGGTCATGAGCGTTCAGGACCGGCCGGAATTGTGGCCGAGGCAGTCTCATCCTGCGGCAGACCGCTGGACGATTCCTCCCACCAGGTCGTAGGCATGGGCCTCTGTGATGTGAACAGGCATGATGCGGCCCGCGACCCCCTCCCCCTCGTTGATAAGGACCCTGGCATCCACGTCCGGGGCCATGCCGGCAGTCCTTCCGCTCAGCAGAAGATCGGTTTCCGGACTCGGTCCCTCGATGAGCACCGGGAGGACTTGCCCCACCTTTCTGGCATTCAGCCTCTTTGATGCCTGGGCCTGAATGGCCATGAGCCGGGCCAGCCTTTTCTGGGCCATGGCAGGGTCAACCTTGGATGGAAAACGGGCTGCGGGGGCCCCTTTTTCAGGACTGAAGGCGAATACGCCCACATGATCCAGCTCGGCGCGCCTCACAAAACGGCAGAGCTGAGCAAACATCTCTTCTGTTTCTCCAGGAAAGCCCACCATAAGGGTGGTGCGAATGGCGATATCCCGTTTCCGGCCCCTGATCCGCTGGATCAATTCGTCCGGGGTCTCGCCATGAGGGTCGCGTCCCATGGTCCGGAGGAGATCCGGGTTCACATGCTGAAGAGGGATGTCCAGGTAAGGGCAGACGGCCTCCTCGGCCTCCATAAGGTCCAGGAGGGATTCCGAAACCCGGTGGGGATGGAGGTAGAGGGTCCGGATCCACCGGATCCCCTCGATGGGGATTATCTTCTCTATCAGTTCGGTCAGACGGGGTTCTCCGTACAGGTCTTTTCCGTACAGGCTCGTGTCCTGGGCAATCAGATTGATTTCCTTCACGCCTCTTTGGGCCATCTCCTTCACTTCCTGGATCAGGGATGGGATCGGTCGGCTCCGGAAGGGCCCTCTCAATTTGGGGATAATGCAATAGGCGCATCGGTGCGAACACCCTTCTGCGATCTTGAGATATGCGGTGTAAAAGGGCGTCGCTTGGACCCTGGGAACACCATGCCCGGCCAGGAAGACTGGCCGGCTGATGTACAAGGGCGCGGGATCGCTCGACTCGGCCCGGAGGACCTGGGCCACACGGCTGATCTCCCCTGTGCCCAGCCATGCATCCACCTCAGGCAGTTCCCTTGTCAGCTTGTACCCATATCGCTGCACCATGCACCCGGCCACCACCACTTTTCTCAATTGTCCCTGGTTCTTGAGGCGAGCGGTCTCCAGGATGACATCGATGGCCTCTTCGACGGCAGATTCCAGAAATCCGCAGGTGTTAATTACCGCAAAATCGGCCCTGCTCATGTCAGACGTGAGCCTGAACCCGTTTGCCCGGAGGATTCCGAGCATGTGCTCGCTGTCCACCAGGTTTTTGGCGCAGCCGAGGCTGATGACGCATACACTGCCAAATTTTGTATTCATAGACGCAAGACACGTAACGCAGGGAGTTCGGGCAGGGCCGCAAACGGACCTCTTGCAGGGTCGCATTATATCAATAACCGCACGGGATCTCAAGCTGTTGGTCAAGCCCGGAGGCCCTCCACCGAGCCGTTCGAAACCTTCCGGGCAAGGGCTTGATTATGAAAGACATCGAGCAGCCCCCTGCCGCTTTCGGCCCAAAATGGTTTGACACGCCCAAAAAGGTATGGTAACAGCTTGACGCCTCTGGTGGTTATTTTGATGCTCTTTCCTGAATGGAGGTGTTTTGGCTCCAAAAAAGGTCACAATACTCCTGGTTCCTGACGGCGCAGGCAGAGTCAAGCAGGTCAGGATCTCCAGACCGTTGGCGATATCCTTTATGGCGCTCATCGGCCTTTGTGTGGCGGCGCTCGTCTGGACCGTGCATGCCTATACAGAGGTCCAGGCCAAGATCCCCCGTATGGCCCAGCTCCAAAGGGAAAACCTCCTTCAAAAGGAGCAGATCCTCCTGGCGACCCAGAGGATCGAAGAGGTTTCCCGGGAAATGGCCGCCTTGAGAGAGATAGACCGCCAGATCAAGGGCATGATCGACCTGGATGAGGTCAAGAGAGATGAGCAGTGCCAGGGGAGAGGGGGATCGGACCCAGGGCTCCTCGACCCGAAGACTCTTGCCGCCAGGGTGGACCGTGAACTGGTGCAGGGCATGCACCGTTCCTTGGATCACCTGGAGATGGCTGTCGAGGCCAGCCGGGAGGACAAGACCGACATAAAGAAATTTTTGGAGGACCAGAAGACCGTCCTGGCCTCTACGCCCTCCATATGGCCTGCAAAAGGGTCCTTGAGCTCAGCGTTTGGCTATCGGAACTCGCCGTTTACCGGGGAAAAGGAGTTTCACAGGGGGATCGACATCTCCACACGAACAGGGGCCCTCGTAGTGGCCAGCGCAGACGGTACGGCATCGTTCACCGGCTGGGAGGGGGGATACGGCCGGGTTGTGGTCATCCGGCACGGACAGGGTCTCGAGACCAAGTATGCCCACCTCAAGAAGTCATTTGTCAAGAAAGGTCAGCATGTCAAAAAGAGTCAGCCCATCGGGCTGGCAGGTTCCTCAGGCAGATCCACCGGTCCCCATCTTCATTACGAAGTACGCCTCAACGGGGTCCCTGTAAATCCCATCCGTTATGTCCGCAAATAGGCCTTTTTCCCCTCCTTTTTCCTCTGAGGGATCGGCCGTCCCCGCGCGATCCCACCAGCCGTGACCTTGATTTTTTGTTGCAAAGACGCTATATCGGGTGCATCTTGTTATATGGCGGCCCAACTAAACCCCTTGCTTTTTGTTGAGCCATAACAAACAGACCCTGCCTGAATGGATCCCTTTGGCACATTGGGTATGGGGATCCGAGTCGCCCGGGCATCCGGATACCTTCCGGAACTGACATTCAATAGCGACCCTGCGGGATCGTTTCTGCCTGGGGAACTTCATCTGTCAGGGGGCTTTAGAGACAAGCTTCATACGAGAATATCATGTTCGGAAAAATCATCAAGAATATCTTTGGCAGCAAAAACGAACGGGAACTCAAGAAACTGACGCCCATCGTGGATCGCATCAATCAGCTGGAGCCATCATTTCAGGCCCTTTCAGATGAAGAGCTTCCTGTAAAAACCATTGAATTCAAAGAACGGCTGTCGCGGGGCGAGACCTTGGACGATATCCTTCCGGAGGCCTTTGCCGCTGTAAGGGAGGCCTCTGTCAGGACCCTTGGGATGCGCCATTTTGACGTACAGCTCATCGGCGGAATCGTGCTCCATCAGGGGAAAATCGCTGAGATGAAGACAGGCGAGGGCAAGACCCTGGCAGCCACCCTGCCCCTCTACCTTAACGCCCTCACAGGCAGAGGGGCCCATCTGGTGACCGTGAATGATTATCTGGCCCAGAGGGACGCCGAGTGGATGGGAGTCGTCTACAAGGCCCTGGGGCTTTCAGTGGGCGTGATTGTGCACGGCATGAACGATGGTGAGCGCAAGCAGGCCTATGCCTGCGATATCACCTATGGCACCAACAATGAATTCGGCTTTGACTATCTCCGCGACAATATGAAGTTTGATTATGCGGACTTTGTCCAGAGGGACTTCCATTATGCCATTGTGGACGAGGTGGACAGCATCCTGATTGATGAGGCCAGGACCCCCCTGATCATCAGCGGGCCTGTTGAACACAGTGAAAACAAGATCTACGAAGAGGTCAAGCCCCTGGTCATCAACCTGAGAAAAAGGCAAAGCGCCATCATCCGTTCTCTTCTGGGCGACGTCCGCCAGTCTCTCGACGGGGGAGACATGGGCGAAAAGACGATCGAGATGTTGTTGCAGATCAAGCGGGGCGATCCCAAGAACCCGGTCTTTCTGGACATTATTGCCAAAAACCAGGCACTCAAGAAGCAGATCGACAGGACCGAGAGCATGCTGAGGTCCCAGAAGATGCTTCCTGACCTGGACCAGGAGCTCTACTGCACCATTGACGAGCGAAGCAATGCCGTGGAACTGACTGAAAAAGGGATTGACCTCCTCTCAAGGGGGGGGCTCGGCGATTTCACCCTTATTGACCTGGAGGATGAAGGCCACAGTATCCGCAATGACCCGGAGTTGAGTCAGTCGGAAAAGGCCGATGGTCTGCGGGCCCTGGAAGAGCAGTACATGAGGACCTCGGAGCTCATCCATGCCACCCAGCAGTTGATCAAGGCCTACTGGCTCTTTGAGAAGGATGTCCACTACGTCATCAAAGACGGCGAGATCATGATCGTTGATGAGTTCACCGGTCGATTGATGCCTGGCCGGCGCTGGAGCGACGGCCTGCACCAGGCCGTGGAGGCCAAGGAGGGAGTCAGGGTGGCCGGGGAGAACCAGACCCTGGCGACGGTCACCTTCCAGAACTTCTTCCGCATGTACGAAAAGCTGGCCGGCATGACCGGCACAGCGGACACCGAGGCGGGTGAGTTCAATAACATCTACAAGCTGGACGTGGTGGTTATCCCCACCAATAAAGAAATGATCCGGATCGATTTTCCCGATGTGATCTACAAGACCGAGCGGGAAAAGTTCAAGGCGGTGGTGGATGAAATCCGGGCCCTCTATGAAAAGGGGCAGCCGGTCCTGGTGGGCACCATCTCTGTGGAGAAATCGGAGATGCTGAGCAAGATGCTCAAACGGGCCAACGTCCCCCATTCTGTCTTGAACGCCAAGCACCATCAGCGGGAGGCGGAAATCATCGCCAACGCAGGCCAGAAGCATACGGTGACCATTTCCACCAACATGGCCGGGAGGGGGACCGACATCGTCCTGGGCGAGGGCGTGCGCGAGTTGGGGGGGCTTCACATCCTGGGGACCGAGCGGCACGAAAGTAGGCGCGTTGACAACCAGCTCAGGGGCCGGGCCGGAAGGCAGGGAGATCCTGGGACCTCCCGGTTCTATCTTTCTCTCGAGGACGATCTCCTCCGCATATTCGGTTCGGACAGGATCTCCTCCATCATGGAGCGCCTGGGAATGGAAGAGGGGGAGCCGATTGAACACGGCCTCATCTCCCGGGGCATCGAAAATGCCCAGAAAAAAGTGGAGGCCCACAATTTCGATATACGCAAGCACCTCCTCGAATACGACGATGTGATGAACAAGCATCGGGAGATCATCTATTCCCTGAGAAAAGACATCCTGCAAGGCCGGCGCATCGGTGAAATCATCCAGGATATGATCGAGGAAAAGGTGGAGGCCCTGGTTGCCCAGTGGATTGATCCCGAGGCCCACCCCGAGGACTGGCATCTGAAGGAACTCAAGACCCACGTCTCCCGGCTGTTCGGGGTCCAGTTGAAGGTGGGACCGGAGGAGACGGGGCAGGCGGCCTTTGAGGGGCTCAAGGCAGATGAGTTGGCCGACATGATCAAGGAACAGATCGCATCAGCGTATCAGGAAAGGGAAAAGCTCTTTGGCAAGGAAGAAATGGAGCGGCTCGAACGCTACATCATCCTCCAGATCATCGACGATAAGTGGGTGGCCCATTTGCAGGCCATGGACCACATGAAGGAGGGCGTGGGCCTGCGGGGATACGGCCAGCTTGATCCGCTCAAGGAATACCAGAAAGAGGGATTCGCCCTGTTCGGCGAACTTATGGATCAGATCCGGGAAGAGACCCTCAGCATGCTGTTCCGGGTGCAGATCGTGCGGCAGCGACCCGAACAGGCCCGCAGGCCCAAAAAGAGGCCCTTGAATCTGAGCCATGGGGAAGAGGGGGGAGGCCCGGTCACCATCCGGCGCAAGGAAAAGAAGGTGGGACGCAACGATCCCTGTCCATGCGGGAGCGGCAAAAAATACAAGAAGTGCTGCGGGGCGAACAAGTAGGGGATCAGCCCAATTTGTTGAGGTCGCCAGGTCTGTTGTCTTCAAATGAAACGATATAATGATCATTCAAGGCCCTTATGCCCAATGCCTTGGGCCTTGCGCCTGGACGCCATATTCCACGGCCCGGGACGCAGCCAATCAGCAACCATAACTCATTCATTCAGAGGTTCCGATGGAAGATGAACGATATACGGTGCCTGGGTTCAAGGCCTCGGCGACGATTGCAGGCCTCAAAAAGGGAAATGCCCTCGATATGGGATTGATTGTGTCCCAAACCGAGGCAGCGGCCGCCGGGGTCTTTACCATTAACAAGGTGCGGGCCGCGCCCGTGATCCTGTGCGAGCGACACCTGGAAAAGGGGAGAGCCAGCGCCATTATGGTCAATGCAGGAAATGCCAATGCATGCACAGGTGCCCGCGGCCTGGACGATGCGCTCACCATTGCAGACCTGGCAGCCGAGGCCCTGGGAATCAATTCCGGGGACGTGCTGGTGGCGTCCACCGGCGTCATCGGTCAGCCCCTCAATATGGAAAAGGTGGAAAAGGCCGTGCCGGTCCTGGCAGGGAACCTCTCTTCCAAGGGCATCCCTCAGACTGCGCGGGCCATGATGACCACCGATTCCTTTCCCAAGATGAGCCGTTTTGATGGGCAGGCCGGGGGCACGCCTTATCGGATCGTGGGCATTGCCAAGGGGGCAGGCATGATCATGCCCCAGATGGCCACCATGCTCTGTTTTCTTCTAACCGATATGCAGATCGAGCCCAAAGACCTGAAGAGGGTCCTGGTTTCCTGCACAGACGCCACATTCAACCGGATCACCGTGGATGGGGACACGAGCACCAACGATACGGTCCTGATCCTGGCCAACGGCCTCGCAGGAAACACATCCCTTTCCGAAGAGGAAATGGATCTCTTTTCCCACGGTCTGCGCCAGGTCATGGGAGATCTGGCCCGCATGATTGTTCAGGACGGGGAGGGCGCCACCAAGCTGGTCCGCGTCGACATTAGAAATGCCGCGTCTGCTTCAGACGCCCTCAGGGCCGCCAGAACCGTGGCCAATTCCAGCCTCGTCAAGACGGCCATTTACGGCCAGGACCCCAACTGGGGAAGGATCATGGCGGCCCTGGGCCGGTCGGGCATCGATATGATCGAGGAACGGGTGGATATATGGATTGACCAGGTCCGGATTGTCTCCCGGGGTCTCGGAAGAGGGCCTGAGGCGGAAAAGGAGGCTGCTGCGGTTATGTCCAAAAAGGAGTTCACCCTGTCCATCGATCTCCATGAGGGGGTGTGTCACGACAGCATCCTCACCTGCGATTTGACCCATGAGTACGTCAGCATCAATGCCAATTACCGGACCTGAGCCCTGAGGAGGAGAGCATGTTTGCCGTTGTCATGTGCGGGGGGGCCGGAACGCGTTTCTGGCCGGCGAGCCGAGGGCATAGGCCCAAGCAGTTCCTCGATATTACAGGCAAGGGACCCATGGTGGTGGAGACCTGCAACCGGCTCCATCCCCTGATTCAGGACGCCGATACGATCCTTGTCTTGGGCGCACAGCACCTGAAAGAGGCAAGGGACCTTTTTGACGGTCGGGAAGTCCACATGCTGGCCGAGCCGGTGGGTAGAAATACAGGCCCCTGCATGGGTCTGGGGGCCCTTTATGCCCGGCATCTGGGATGCACCGGCCCGGCGGCCTTTCTTCCGGCCGACCACTATATCGGAAATCCCGACCGGTTCTTGCAGGATCTTCGGGCCGCAGGCGCGATCGCAGAGCGTGGGGGCATTGTCACCCTGGGGATCGTCCCCACCCGGCCCGAAACCGGGTATGGGTATATCAAAAAGACGGCAGAAACCGTGAATGTCCTGGATGCGGCAGCCTACCGGGTCTCCGAATTTGTCGAAAAGCCCGATCTGGAAACAGCGCGAGGTTATCTGGCAAGCGGCGAGTATCTGTGGAATGCCGGCATTTTTGTGGCAAGGCCGCAAGTGATCCTTAACGAGATAGAGAGACATCTCCCGGATCTGCACCGGGGCCTGGCGAGGCTTTCATCTGTGGTGGGGAGCGATCTGTTTGAGACGGAACTTACAGGTGTCTATGAACACCTCAAAGGGGTATCCTTTGATTACGGCGTGATGGAACACACCCGGGAAGATGTGTTCGTGGTCCCGTGCGAGTGTGGGTGGAGCGATGTGGGATCATGGGCATCCCTGTATGAGCTGAGAAGCCCTGACGCGGATGACCACAAAAATGTCTGCGAAGGCGAAACCCTCGTCATTTCATGTGAAGAGAGCTATGTATCCGGCCGAGGAGGCCGGCTGGTGGCCTGCCTTGGTCTCAAAAAGGCCCTGGTTGTGGACACTGCCGACGCCCTCCTGGTAGCGGATATGGACCTGTCTCAGGAGATTCGCGAGATCGTGGATCGCCTCAAGGCGTTGGGCAAACAGGTGTTGCTGTAGACGCATAGATGGAGAGGCTAAGGGCATAAGACACAGGACAGGGGACGAGGACAGGACGGGAGGCCGGGCAGTGGGAACCTGAGCGGTTTGATTCAATAAACCCGGCACATCGGTATCCAGCAAGGAGCATGAAGCCACACATCTTCAGAGAGTATGATGTTCGGGGGACCTTCCCCGATGAACTGGACGAGACAACGGTCCTTCTGTTAGGCAGGGCCTTGGCCGCCTATTATCTGGCCCATGGGGCCAGACGGATCTCGTTGGGAAAAGATTGCCGTCTGAGCTCCCCCCAGCTCGCTAAATGGCTCTCACGCGCCCTTGTGGAATCGGGCATGCAGGTCATAGACATCGGCATGGTCCCCACCCCCCTCGCCTATTTTTCAATTCACCACCTCTCCCTGGATGGCGGGGTCCAGATCACGGGAAGCCACAACCCGCCGGCATACAACGGATTCAAGATATGTCTGGGGGAAATGCCTGTTTACGGCCGGGAGATTCAGAAGATCCGTAACATGGCCGAGACCGGGGATTTCACGTCCGGGGCCGGCAGCCTTGAGAGGGCCGATGTTGCAGGGCCCTACATCGACTATGTGGCCGAGGTCATCCAGAAGGGACCGGTCAGGCGGAAAGTGGTGGTTGACGCAGGGAACGGCGCGGGCGGGCCTGTGGGCGTCCGTCTCTACCGGCGCCTTGGGTTTGACGCTGTTCCCCTGTTCTGCGAACCGGACGGCGCCTTTCCAAACCACCATCCGGACCCCACCATACCGGAAAACCTGAAGCCCCTCATGCGGGAAGTGATCGAGGCAGGCGCCGACCTGGGCATTGCCTTTGACGGGGATGCCGACAGGATCGGGGTCGTGGGTCCGGAAGGAGACATCATCTGGGGCGACCAGTTGCTCATCATCTTTTCAAGGGACCTGCTGGCACGCCACCCGGGGGCCGCGGTCATCGGGGAAGTCAAGTGTTCCCAGACCCTGTATGACGATGTGACGACCCGAGGGGGACGGGCCATCATGTGGAAGGCAGGTCATTCGCCGGTCAGGCAGAAGATGAAAGACGAGGGGGCGCTTTTGGCAGGAGAGATGACTGGGCACATATTCTTTAAGGAAAGGTATTTGGGATATGACGACGCCATCTATGCAGGGGCAAGGCTCCTGGAAATCCTTTCAAAAACCGACAAACGGATCCAAGACCTCCTAAGAGGGATCCCGCCCATGGCCGCCACGCCTGAGATCCGGGTGGCCTGTCCTGACCATCGCAAATTTGAGGTGGTGGCCGCCATCGCCGAAGAATTCAAGCAGAGCTACGATGTAATCGACATCGATGGCGTCCGTATTCGGCTGGACGGGGGCTGGGGCCTTGTCAGGGCGTCCAATACCCAGCCCGCACTCGTGCTCCGTTTTGAGGCAAAGGACTGGACCCGCCTAAAAGAGATCCGCGGCCTTTTCATGAAACAGGTGGAAAAAAAGCTCTGTTGACCCGCAAAACGACTCTTGTTCCCTTAACATCCGCTCGCTCATCCGCCTTGCAACAGAACCGGGACAGAAAGCCGCGGGGGATGGGCTCGCTGAGCAGTTACCGGCATGGCGACACATAACACGCATTTTTTGCAGGATGGGTTCGGGACCGCGCTCAAGACCCTGACGACCATCCCCTGGCGGGGCCGCGGGGCCGATGATTTTGCCGCATCCCTCCCGTGGTTCCCGGTGGTCGGCCTTCTCCTGGCCGGCATCCTGTATGGCCTGAGTCTCTCCTGGCGGTTTCTGCCCATCAGCCCATGGCCCGCTGGCATCGCCCTCCTTCTAACGGCCTGCAATGTCTGGCTTACGCGGGGACTCCATCTTGACGGCCTGGCTGACTGGGCCGACTCCATCGGGGGCCTTTTGGGAAGGGAGAAGCGCCTGGCCATCATGAAGGATGTCTCCCTCGGGACCTTCGGAAGCCTGGCCCTGATTCTGGCCCTTTCGGCCCGATGGATCGCCTTTGAAAGACTCATCTCATGCAACGCAGGCCTCTGTCTGATCCCTGTTTTCGTCATATCAAGGAGCATGATGGTGGAACTCATCACCACCCTTCCCTATGCCCGCCCAGGGGACGGCATGGGCCGACCCTTTGTGACCGGGGCCTCGACCCGGCACAGGATCCTCTCGCATGCCGCAGCGCTTCTCATATGCATCCCGTTCGGACCCCTTTTCCTTTTCCTGTTTTTCCTCGCCTGGATACAGACACGCCTCTTCGGCCGACGCTGCACCCGTGCCTTCGGCGGAATCACGGGCGATCTGCTGGGGACCGCCAATGAGATGGTGGAGATCACCCTCCTGATGATATGCGCTTTCCAGGGACACACAGGACCGTTTTGGCCTTGACTCGATACTGGGTCGAGACCCGCGCACGGATCTTTCCTCGCCTCACTCCCTCATCTGATACATAAGGGCCATGGTCCTGGGGCCGATGATCCCGTCCGCGTTCAGGCCGAAGTCTTTCTGGAACCTGAGGACCTCCCTGAACGTCTGCTCCTCAAAGATTCCATCTTCTACCACCGAATACCCGAGGCGATTGAGCAATGCCTGGACCCTGAGGACCTCAGGGGAGGCCATGCCCTTGGCCAGCCGCGGGGCGGCGCCATCGTGAGGGTACAGGAAAGAGACTGCTCCCCCCCAGTGTGTGAGGATAAAATCCCTTTTTACGGGTCGGAGGTCCCCCTCCCGGTCCATGAGAACCGCGCCCCGGTCCGTTATCCGGGTCACCACAAGATAGGCGGGTTCTGTCCCGGAGGGGGAGACGGGATTGGTCGCAACGACCCGAAACGGCTTTTTCAAAAGGACGCCGTATTCAGGCGGCAGATTCAACGAAATGAGACTCAGGTCAGGATGCTCGGGCCCTAAATCCGGTCTTGCGTCAAGGCCATGGCGCCTCCCTGAACGGGCATGGCCGTGGGCCCGAAACAGGTCAAACAGCGCCGTCAAGCTGGTGCGTTCATCCAGAAAAAGGCCATCTATTTTCTTTGGGCCGGGTCTGACAGGGACGGGGGCGGTTACGGCCTGCGAAGGGGGGACGGCATTGCGCCTGAAGCTGTACGCGGCAAGGGCAGCGGTCACGGCAAGGAGCAGAAAGAGGACCAGGGTCAGGGGGCCCACGCCCAGGCGCCTGTGGCGATCCGGGATTCGACTGGGGCCTCCATCCCCGGACAGGTCTCGAATGGCCTCCTTGACCATCTCCGCGGTGATGGTCTGTTTTTCCCGCGCATAAGCAATGAGGAGGGCCCGATCGCACACCGCGTTGATCCTTCTGGGGTTGCCCCGACTGTACCCGTAGATCCCTTTGAAGGCCCCTTTGGTAAAATTTGGGACCCCGCCTCCCCCGGCAACCGCAAGGCGATGGGCCACATACCCCCTCAGATCAGCGGGATCCACCGGCCTGAGGTCGTAACGCACGGTAATGCGTTCGTTCAACTGCCTCAGCCACGGCGATGCCAATATGCCCTTCAACTCGGACTGGCCTACGAGAACCACCTGGATCAGCTTCTCCTTTTCCGTTTCCAGGTTAGAGAGCATCCGTATCTGTTCCAGGACCGCGCGGGACAGATTCTGGGCCTCATCGATCAGGAGAAGGGCATTCCCCCCCCTTTGGAAGTTGTCCAGGAGGAACTGATTGAGGGCATCAATATAATCCTTCTTGGTCTTCTCCCCCGGCCCCATCTCGATGCCGAATTCCTGGTTGATGGTCTTCAGGATCTCCAGGTCGGAGATAAAGGAGCTGAAGATGAGGGCACTCTTTGTGTTGGGATCGAGGCGCTCCAGGAGGGCGCGGCAGAGGGTCGTCTTGCCTGTGCCGACCCCCCCTGTGATGGCGATAAATCCCCTGCGCTCATTAATCCCGTAGAGGAGATGCTCAAGGGCCTCCCTGTGGTATTGGCTGAGATACAGGTATCTTGGATCCGGCGTCAGATTGAAGGGATTTTCCCTGAATCCGAAAAAGGCAGCGTACATCATAGGCGTCAGGCGTCAGGCGTTAGTTGCAAGGCGGGATGATCCATCCGGCGCCCGCATCCGGCCATCTTATTTAAACCGATAATTGATGGTTCTGGGCTGGCCCCCGCGGAGGATCTCCATGGAGAGGGGCGCCCCTGATTCCACGGCCTTGTAAAAGGAAAAGGCATCTTCCGGCGTGTTGATGGATCTGCCGTTGATGCTTTTGACAATGTCTCCCTGCTGAAGGCCCAAATGGGTAAAAAAGGAACCTGCCTTGATATAACTCAATATAAACCCGTCAGGTTTGCCGTCCTTCAAATGGGGGCGGATGCGGGCCTGAGTCAATAACTGGTTGATATTCTGAAGAGATTCATGAATATCCGATCGGGCGAGCACAACCGTGTCGCTGCGGCCCGCAGCAGCCCCCGCGGCAGGCCGGCCTGTGTCTGATTCCGAGGCATCCATGGAAAGGACCTCATTCTTGTCCCCCACCCGCAAAATGACCTTGCCCCGCACAATCTTCTGGACGACTGCTTCCTGGATCGCGTCGCCCACCCGGTAAAGGCCCTGAACCTTGCTTGCCGAATCCTCAATTACGGCCCGAGCGTTCACTTCAGGGCCTGTCACCGTTCCCAGCAGGGCGATATTGAGGGAGGTGGGCTCGAGGGCCTCGATATCTTCCTCTTGGAGATCCTCAGTCCTGTTTACGCCACCAGCAGGGGCTTTGGCCGCGCCGAAAATGTTTCGATCCACGACCGCCTCGAATTCCTTTAGCGGAGGCCGTTGTATCCGGGCCTTTTCGCGAACCGCTGGCCCTGTCGCTTCATAGGCAGTTCTGTCCGTCAGTTGAAAAGAAACGGTCCGATAGAAGATGTCCACCCCAAGAAAGGCAAGTATGGAAAGGGCGGCAAGGTTAAACAAGATGTTGTAGATATTCTTCTGCTTCATAACTGGCTTCAAATTCTAATAAAGGACCCCATAGCCCAATATCAGCCTTTTGGTGCAGACCCTCCGGCCTTCCGGATGGGTTCCTATCCAAACCTGAAGGTGGGGCTTTTGAAGGACCCTTGAATGACAAAGGAGCGCTGCAGCTTCTTGAGACCTTGCCGCAGGAAGCTGAGGGCAGCGGCATTTCCCTGCATCTTCTCAACCAGCCCGCCAAGCGGTTCAAGGGTCCCCTTGAGGTCCAGTCGGCTTCTGGGCATGTCGGCGCTCAGGGTGATCGTCCCTGACAGCTTCCCCTTGAGGGTTGGGCCTTCCACCGCCACGCGGTTCAGGGAAAGCCTGCGATCCTCGAGGGTCATCTTCATAGAAAGCCGGTCAAAATCAATGGATTCAAGCCCCAGGATGGGCCGCAAGAGCCTGACGCTTCCATTGGATACAAGCAACGTCCCTTCCCCCGTGCCGTCAGGGAATCTCCTGGGCCGTCCCATGTAATGGATGTCTCCCTTTACAACACCCGTCACATCGCGACCCAGCAGGGGCCGAAGCCAGGGGTGAAGTCCCATTTGGATTCCCTTCAACCTGACAACCGCAGTAAGAGGGGCATCGGCCTCATGACGCTCCAGACACACATGGCCTTTTATGTCGCCATTGTAGGCATGGGCCTTGAAGCGGTATCGAGGCGCTCCGGAAAGAAAAGACCAAAGGGCCGGGGCAATGGAAAGGCTCTCGGCGCGCAGGACCTCCTGTCCTGATCCATCCCTCAAAGACAGGTCCACATCAGCCAGATCAAGGCCCGGTGGAAACGAGGGCCGAACCGACCTCAGGGAAAGTACCATCGGGGGATCGAGCCCGTTGGCCTTGGAGATCAGATAGTTTCGAACCGCATCAGATGGAAACCGGAGATAGAGCAGCCCTCCCGTCAAGACAACGACATATAGGACATATCCAAGCCACTTGCCGGTTTTAGAAACCATCTTCTTCATGCAATCCCTGAAAGGCTGACGCGCCCGGCTCTTAACCCGTGAATCATCCTGGTCACTCCATCACCGTCGTTGCCTGCATAACGGCATCTATGTACTCAGGGGCAGTCTGGCTCTCCTTGATGGAGATGCGCTTGATGCTGACCAGATGTTCGGACGACTCGATCAGATAGAGATAATCCACCAGTTGCCTTAAATTGATTCGGTCCAGCTTCATCTCCACCATCGACTCCTTGAACCGTCCCTGTCCCAGGGAGTCTGAAGGCTTCATATACTTGATATGCTCCTTTACCCCCGCCTTTCCTGCTGCCTGTTCCAGAAAGGAGAAAAGCGTAAAGCCCTTGGCCCGCCTTTTCAGTTGGCGCTCCACTCCCTGGGCCCCCTCGGTGAAGGATTCGTACTGGGCCTTCAGGACCCTCATTTCCCTGAGCCCGTTCCTTTTTGTCTCAATACCCCGTTTCATGGCTTCCCGTTCATCAAGGAACGGAAACACAATGAACTGGAAAAGAAAAAAAAGGCATACAAGGGCTGCGCCCAGAGAGACTAACGCCTTTTCGCGTTTTCCCAATTTAACGGTTCTCAGGTCCATGGTTCCATATCAGCTCTTTGAGGCCCGGCAGGGGGGCGTGATACCAATCCTGCAAAGGACCCAGGCTTGTCTCACCGCCCCCAACTCCGGGGCGGTCCAACACGCGCCATGTCGCTGGCGGATGCCGGTTAATTGTCGCTCATGAGATGGGAAACCATCTTTTCCAGCCCGTCGATGGTCAGCTCGAACATGGGAAATATCTCTCGTATGATGCCAATGGTTCGGGTGTAAGGCCATTCAGCCTGCATCTTGGGATTGAGCCATGCCGAGTGTTTGAAGGTATTGGCGATGAAGCGGAGCCGTTCATAGCTCGGCAGGGTCGATCGCTCTTCGATATGGATGGACCCGTCCGTGGCCATCAGTTCATAAGGGGCCATACTGGCATCGCCCACGATGATGAAACGGGTCTCAGGATCGCGGCGGGCCAGCTCCTCCACCGGCACTGGTTTTTTGAATCTCGAGGGATCCTCCCAGATATGGTCATATATGGTGTTGTGGAAAAAAAAGGTCTTGAGTTCCTTGAACTGGGCCCGGGCGTAATTGAAGAGGGTCTGCACCATCTCAATATACGGGTCCATGGACCATCCGCCGTTGTCGATGGCCAGAATGACCTTGAGGCGGTCTTTGAGACTTCGCTCAAAGATGATCTCTATCTCGCCAGCATTTTTCATGGTCTGATAGATGGTTTCATCGATATTGACCACGTCCTTGGGGCCGGTAGGCACCAGGTTGCGCAAGCGTTTCAAGGCCTCTCCGATCTGGGCCTGGGTGAGGGGGCCTTCCTGTGAATAGTCGCGATAGCGCCGGTCCATGGCGACTTTGACGGCCGACTTGTTCCTCGAGATGCCGCCAACCCTCATCCCCCCAGGATGATAGCCTGAATGGCCTACCGGAGAGGTCCCGCCGGTTCCAATCCATTTGCTGCCCCCGTGATGGGCCTCGGTCTGCTCTTTCAGGCGGTCCAGAAAATATTGAAGCAGTTCTTCAGGGCTTAATTTGTTGAGGGCCTCTTTGTCCACGCCCAAGGCATCGGCTACCCCTTCTGGGTCCTTGAGCCATTCTTCCAGCATGGTCTGGGCTATCTGCGACAGCTCGAACTCCTCGGGCTCCTTCAGCTCGGCCCCTTCAAAGCGATGGGCAAAGACCCGGTCATACAGGTCAAAATACCGCTCGCTTTTCACCAGGATGGATCGGGCAGCGATGTAGAAATCATCGATGGACGTGATGAGCCCGTTTTGAAGGGCCTTTTGAAGACGCAGGAAGGAGGTGGGGGATACGGGTATGCCCACCTGTCTCAAGAGATAAAAAAAACTCGTAAACATGACGTCCTCCAAGGTCGGGAGCGTACAGGATCCGCGAGGGGGCGCACCAGGGGAGTGAATAATCCCCTGGGAAGGCCGCCCCTCACCCGGACGCGGCGGCCCGGGGCCTTTCACGGCCCTCTGTCATCATGCAGGCAACCGGTTCCATGGGCTCCCCGCCGCGCTTTTCCTGAGCGGACTAAATCCTCATCCGCGAGGCAGCGTTTCGCGCAATCGCGTAGTCAGGACTCTTCTTGAAGAGGACCCCCAGATAGGGGAGATCCCCTTTGATGAGTTCCTTCACGTTGAAATCAGGGTCGGCCTGGAGGGCGCGGATCCAGTTGATCAATTCCCGGGTTGCCGGTTTCTTCTCCACCCCCCTGAACTCCCTCACCTTGTAAAAGGCCCGGATGGAGCTTTCCAGCAGTTCCTGGGCGATATTGGGGAAATGGACCTTGATGATCTCCCGCATCATGTCCGCATCAGGAAAGGCGATGTGGTGGAAATTGCAGCGTCCCAGAAAAGGATCGGACAGATCCTTCTTGGCGTTGGACGTAATGATGATCACCGGTCTCTTTTTGGCCCGGATGGTCTTGTCGATCTCAATGATATCGAATTCCATCTGATCCAGGACGTCCAGCATATCGTCCTGAAAATCGGTATCGGCCTTGTCGATTTCGTCGATCAAGAGGACCACGCGCTCCTCTGATACAAAGGCCTGACCGATTTTGCCCATTTTTATATAGTCTTCAATGTTGCTGACGTCTCGCTTGGAGTCGCCAAAACGACTGTCATTGAGTCGCGTGAGTGTATCGTACTGGTAAAGGGCCTCCACCAGCTTCATGCTCGATTTGACGTTCAGGACAATCAGCTTCATGTTGAGGGCCTCTGCGATGGCATGGGCCAGCATGGTCTTGCCCGTCCCGGGTTCTCCTTTGAGGAGGAGGGGCATTTCGAGGGCCATGGAAATGTTAACGATGTTGGCCAGCTCTTCGTCCAGGACGTACTTGGACGCTCCCCTGAATTTCCAACTTGCGCTGTTTTCTGGATCCATATGTCTGCTCCTTGAAAAAAACGGGATTTTATTATAGATCTTTTGGAACATGGTTTCCGGGTTTTTTGATCATTTAACCTATTACAATAACCATTTTTAGGGTCAGGTCAACACGATTGCCGGGTTTTTCGGGGGCACAAGGTCTTAGGCCTGATGAACGGGGGATAAAGGGCCCTGCATCAGAACCTCGACAGGCAAACCCGACAAACGCAATAAACGCGACAAGCCAGGAACATGAAATTCCGTGTGCCGGGGGATCTCCGATGGGCCAAGGCCGGCATGCGGCAACGAGGTCAGCCATGCCATTAGCCTTTGACTCCCTCAGCCACGGCGCCATTGCATTTGGTTTTTTCAATATTGACTCAGACATGCTTCTCCTCGACCGCTTTTTTTTCTTTGCGACGAATTTTTGCAATAATATTATAGACCTGGCCAAAAATGGCGGGTCCGGGCTTTACAGGGCGCAGTGGGACGTCTACCAGATATTTCATCCGGCCGATGTCGGGGATCTCATGGGCGCGATTCACGGGGTTCACTTTTCCGGTTTCATCGGAGAAGTCTACAGGCGCTTTCCGTTCCCGCGAAGCCCTGAGGCGTTTAAGCAGAGGCCCGAAGGCTGGCAAACCCAAACCGTCATGAAGGAGCTTATCGAGAGGTTTGCCCAGAGTGTGCAGATTCCCTTGTTCGTTGATCCGGGTTCACGGGAGATTTCCATCGGGGCGTATCGATTCACCCGGCCCGTATTTCATGAACTCATCCAGTATGTCTGGCAGGGGGGGTATCCCCGGTGGAAAGACGAGATGCGGCCCCCCTGCGTGACGGCCATGAAGAAGGCCATCGAGCTGACATCCTGTCCGATGCTCAAGGATTTAAGACTGTCGGACTGAGATGCCGCGTATGACAAGCTGTGGGGATTGGCCAACATGGGATTTATGCCATCCAGACGGCCGTGAGGTAAGAACTGGTGAAATCCACCATCATGACCGGCCGATTTGTCCGGATGTCCCACGAGACAAAGCAGGCCATCAGGTCGCTTAGGATCTCTTCTGGCACATGCAGTTGCGCAGATATCGCCCTGTAGGCCGCCCGAACGGTTCCTGCGATCATTCGCTGAAGCCTCAATTCGCCATCCAGCCTCCTCAGACAGGGGATGCCCTGGATCTGCTCCATGGCCTCCTCGTAGTGAATCCCTCGGATTTTTCGCCGCAGGATATAGGCATTTCCTCTGTCGCGGATGGTAAGGACCGGGAGATTGACCTTGAGTGAGGCGTTCTGGATCCGGCAGCCGCTCATCTCGGATTTTATTTGTCTGAGCAGACCCTCTTTTTGTTTCAGGTCCGGAAGCTGTTTGGCCTGGATCCGCTCGATGATGCAGGGCTGATTATCCACTTCCATTTCCTTGAGACGCGTTGGGTCAAACCCCAGGTCCATGAGGTTTCCGATGGTGAGTCTGTGGCCCTTTTCAATCCCTGCCTCCTCCATCCAGGCGGTGAGACTGGGTCTCTCATAATTGGGCAGGCCTTCAATGAAACTGGCCGGGTGTTTCCTAAAGGCCTCAGGAAGCCGGTTCCAGAGCGTCATATCGCCGTCCACAAGGGCCGGGCCGTTTTCCAGTTCAAGGGGCGCATAGGATTGGGCCGGGAGGCGGGCCATCTCCGGAGAGAGGGAAATCTGCTCCAGGGAATCGCCTCCCGTATACCCCACCAGGTTCTCGATGCGGCGTCTGAAGGCGATCAATTTGGTGACAAAACGCGTGAACATGAACCGCATCAAGCGGGAGGGTTCATTCTGCTGGATCTCGTCTTGAAAATAGGTGGTCAGGGCGGAGTGAAGGCCCTTGAATTCCTCGATGGTGCGCCGGACCATAATCTGGTTGTCGCGCATATCGATGGCGGCCCTCTTCCGGTTGAGGTGGTGCAGCAGTTTGAGCACAGGCCCTTTCAGGTCTTTCCCCTCCATGCTGTTGGGGATATAGATCATGTAATAGTGCTCGTCTGCCAGGGCAGTGTCCCCCACAATGTCTTCCACCGGTTTCCATGACTGCCGCAGATAGATGTCGTATGTTGGGTCGTCCTCGGGGATGATGTTGTCCAGGACCCCCACGGCCGACCGACTTGCCAGAAATTCCCTGAAATGCTTGAGGATGCGCGTGCCCAGCCCTTTTCTTCGAAACGGGGCCGCCACTTCGACGTAGACCAGGTAGTAGCAGGGCATGGGTTTCCGCAGGTAAAGCATATTCAGACGGCCCAGGTTTTCACCGGTGTCTGCGTTGACCTCGATGATGCGGAAGCCGTTGTGAGAGGCCTCCGGCTTAAGCCGGTTGATCCTGCTGCCGGATACGGTCTGGTTGACAAGTTCCCACAGATTGTTGAACAGATCCGCCACAATGGGGGATTCAGGGGACTTCATGCGCGTCCCCTCGTCAATAAGGCTGATGAGGCCCAGCCTTTCCTTCAGCCTCAGATCTCTCTCGCCGGACTCATGAAGTCCACATGGACTGAATGGAATGGATGTGTTGGTCATGGTTCATCCCCTGTATTCAGGAGCGAGGTGAATGCCAAAAAAAAGGCGGAGCGTGTGCTCCGCCTTTGTTGCCTGTAAACCGGGAAAACACACACTACGGCAGACCGGCCCTCCGGCTAAAGTAATAATAAAAAAAGCCCGTGTGTGTGTGCATTGCGTTCATCCTGTTTGACTCCGGTCGAAATTAATAACTCAAGGGACAGCGTTTGTCAACCAAAAATCACGTGTCAGGCTTATGAAAATTTGGCGCGAGCCCCCTGCCGGACCTCAAAGAGGCTAACATGTTGCCCCAGGAGGATTATATTTTTCCAGATAGTCATCCGGTATCTGAACCGCCACCATGCGTCCCTTGGCGCATACCATGTCATTGACGGTCAGCGTCATGGCTACTATGACCTTGCGACCCTTAATCTCTTCGAGCCTGGCGCGGATCTCCATAATGCCGTCAATAGGCACGGGCGCCAGGAAATCCACCTGGAGCGAGGCTGTGACAAACCGGGCCAGTTTGTCTACGCCCAGTTCTTTCCCGTCGTGCCTGTGTTTGAATGCGGCAGCAGCGCCGGTCCCATGGCAGTCCATGGAGGAGGCCACCAGACCGCCGTAAACAAAATTCTGGGCGCCGGTGTGATAAGGCTTGGGCCGTACGTGACACACGATCTCGTCGCCATCCCAGTAGCTTTTTAGATGATGACCATGCTTATTCAGTCTTCCGCATCCGTAACAAATGGCAAAGTCGTCATCATAGTAATCCTGAATGCTCTTTTGTTCCATGCTTCTCACCTCTTATCTCGTATGTGCCTCTACCCGTTCTTCGATCCGGGGTCCGGCCCCCTGGTGCCGGGTCGGATACAGCCATGGTCAGCCCTAAGGCGGCCTGACGGCCGCAACCAAACAGCAGCCTGCCCGCCCGTGGGGGTCTCTGCCCAAGGGCTGCAAAAAAATGCGTTCATATCGTTGGGCGACCGCCCCCGGGCTCGGGATACCATTTATTGAAAGGCAGCAAGGAATCCCTATCGACCCGCCTGACTCGCCTCACTCGCATGGCGGGCAGGTGAAAGGGTGTCCTTGGGGCTTAAACAGACTGTATTTTAAAGCCCTGCTGCCGTTCCCAGGAGCTTGATTCGGTTTTTGCAGCCCTTGGGCAGAGACCCTCACGGGCAAACTTCTTCGCACGTTGCGGAGAAGTTACAAACAAAGGCTCTATACGCGGAAGATCCTGGGTCGATCTTCATAACCCACGTCGATCCCGATAATGTCGCCGGTCCTGAATCCGAGGCGGGTGAATTCCCTCACCACCTGATCATCCCGGTCCTCATTCCAGTAGACAAACCACAGGGGATATCTCACCGTGTCGATCCCATAGGCATCGTGGCTGCACAGATTGATGCCGATCTTGTCCTTGACGATCAGGGTATCGGCCTCTGAGAGGAAGTAGTCAATCTGGTACATGTTTTCGTTCAGGGCCTTGGAGAGCGCCTTCTGGTGATTGGGGGTCTCTTCCAGATAGTGATTGGCGATCTGATAGAGGTCGGAAGGGGGCCGCACATTGAGCCCCAGGACCGCAAACCGCTCGTGTTGCAGGGCAAACTCCGCCATGGCGTCCTCGTAGGCATGGATGGTCTCGATCACCTCCTCGATCCCGACCCTGTCCCCTTCGGGCGGGAGGACCATGTCTTCGCATTTGCTGATCACGTCGATGTAAAAGGCCCGGTTGTCCATGACGAAGACCGGACGCTCGCGGTAATTTCGCCGCTTGCGGATCCTGCGGACCCCATCCAGTTTGACCGTCCGACGGCTTTCCATGATCTCCAGGATTTCCACCCGGGAAATATCCTTGGCCTGGACAACGAATATCTCCCCCTCGGCCGATATAATGTACTCTATCTCGCATCGAAATCCGAGCAGATCCTGAATGGCCTGGGAGATGTCCAGCAATCGCGTATCGTGGGGCGTCTTGGTGATGTAGGGTTCGCTCTGGACCTTGTGAATGCGGTCGCGACTGTAACCGAATTCCCAGTGATCGCCCACCATCTTGGCCATAATGCTGGTCCCGTCAATAAAAGGCATCACAATGACCCCCATTTCCTCCAGATCGATTTCCGGGGCCTTGTTGAACCGCTGTTGTCTCAGGATGGAAAGGCGGCTTCGGGTGCGTGCCAGTTGAATGATGCGCTTTCTGGCATATTCAACCCCAGCCACATCCGAATAGGTCTCGAGGGAGTCGAAGGTCCCTCCTTTGAAAAACTCCTCCTGGGGATGTCCGCTCCTGGCAATTACCTTGAAGCAGTCGCGCTGTCTTTCCAGAAAGGCCTCCAGCTTTTCAAAGGCCTGCTTGTTGAAATCCTCGGCCGGGACATAGATAAAGTCAGGCACATTGAAGTTGGCCCCCTTCAGACGTTCCAGGAGCCGTGCCTTTTCAGGTATGATCGAATTCATTTTTCCCAGTTTTTCCAGTTCATTTCAGCCACGTTATAAAAGGGTTGCGCCTGAATTCGGCTGCGTATCTTTTGGATACGGCATCCTGAATTTAAGGCTGCAAGCAGCTACTTTAAGAATCCCTGGATGATCCTGTTGACTGCCTCGTCATAGGTGAGACCCAGGCTCATGAGCTTCATCAACTGCTCGTCCGCAATCTTGCCGATAGAGGCCTCGTGGGTGAGTTCGGCGTCGGGGTGTTTCGCCTTCAGGGAGGGGACCGTCTCGTTGGCCCCGTTTCCCATGAGAATGGCATCGCACTCAATATGGCCGAAGCATTTGGCCCGGGCGTCAATGGTGGCGTAAAAATCCTGTTTTGAATCTCCTTTGATGACCGACCGGGAGATGAGATTGGCCTTGCTGTTTTCCCCGGCCAGGATGATCTCATTGCGCGACACCGCCTTCTGGACCCCGTCGGTTAGGACCCGTTCCGTAATCAGAAGGGAGCTCCCTGCTGAGAGTTCCGCGGTATTGACCCGGTCTGCCTCGTCAACCCCCGCGAGCTGGGACAGCTCCATTTCCGCATAGGCCTCCTCTGCCAAAAACACATTGGTGGCGGGGTTGAGCGACCGCTTCCCCTTTCCTTGGCCCAGGGCCACATGCTTTTCCACATACTTCATGCGAGCGCCTTTTCCCACTTGGAATTCATGTATCCCCTCGTGTCCCTGAGACTTGGCACTCCCGCAGTGGATCCCGCAGCCGGCCACGATGGTTACATCCGAGCCTTCTCCGATGATAAAGCTGTTGTACACCACGTCATGGAGTCCGGCCTGGCTGACGATCACAGGAATGTGCACGGATTCGTTCATGGTGCCGGGTTTGATCCGAACGACAATTCCATTGCCCTGATCGTTGGTCTCGATGATGATATTGGCTGAGACCTCCCTCCCCAAAAGCTGACCGTTTTTTCGAATATTGTACGCCCCCTTGGGGATCCCCTCCAGGTCTGCAACCGCCTTTAACAGGTCCTTATCGATAGCATCGAACATCGCTTTCTCCTTCGCAGGTATCCCCGTATCCGCATGCGCTCAAATCCTCTAAGAGGGTGGCGGCCCCTTCCAGGTCTCCGGCATAGGCAATCCGGCCGTCCTTGATAAGGAGAAGGGTATCGGCAGCCGACAGGAAGGCCCGGTTATGGCTTACCGCAATGGTGGTCGTCCCGTGGGTGTGCTGCTCTTTTTTGAGGAGCTGCACCATAGGGTCAATAGTCCACAGGTCGATTCCGGTGTCGGGTTCGTCATAAATGGCCACTTTGGGATTCCGGGCGATGGTGGTGGCCAGTTCCACCTTTTTGATCTCGCCGCCGGAGAGCCTTGCATCCACCGGCTTGTCCAAAAAGTCGAGGGAGCAGATCCCCACCCGGGCCACAATGTGGGCCAGCTTGTCCTCATCCTCGGTGCCAGCGGCGATGGAAAGGAGATCCCGAAAGGTGGTCCCCTTGAATCGGGCCGGGTGCTGGAAGCTGTAGGCAATCCCGGATTGGGCCCGTTCGGTGATGCCGAGGGAGGCGATCTCCTTGCCCTCCAGGAAAATCGATCCTGAGGTCAGGTCGTAAATGCCCATGATAAGCTTGGCCAGGGTCGTCTTGCCGCTTCCGTTGGGGCCGGTAATAGCATAAAATTTTCCCTTTTCAAAGGTGTAGCTGATCCGGTCGATGATGGTCTTTTGGGCGCCTTTTTCGGGGGCCTCCGGATCCGAAACCGAAAAGACGAGATCTTTAATTTCCAGCATATAGAGCCTCTCTTCCCTTAAATTTCCTATGAACCATAGCACAATCTGCGGATAAAATCCTCCTTTTTCTGACGGATCCACAGGATGGTTTCGTGCAGCCGTCTGATGTCTTCCGCCCGTGGGAGCTCAGAATGATCCGGGTGCTGATCTGTGTGGACGCCGGGGTCGTTTGGCGCCGGTTATCTTTGCCTTGACCCCCTGGTCGGCCCCTACTATACTGATTTCGCAACACTGAGACCGGCAGATTTCTGAAAGGCAGGTGAATGGCAATACCCCAGCAGAATAGGCGGGAACGCCGGATACCCATTGATTCGATTGTCCTTCCCTTTCTCGGTTCCAGGGCCGAGGATTACCAGCCCTTTCAATATCTTCTTCAAGATGTCAGTACGGCCGGCGTCCGCATTGCCCTGCCCCGGTGGGCCGTGAGCAGGGAGCGGCTGCACAAGGGCGATCGGATCCATTTTCACATTCCATTTCGATGGGAGAACTCTGTGCTCGAATCCGGGAATGTGGCCTGGGAGAAATGGGACCCGGACCGGCAGGCCCAGATGGTGGGCGCATTTCTGGACCAGGCTGCCCCGGCTAATTATCCTGTTTTCATTACCTTTTCTCCACGCCGATTCAGTATCGATCTTGCCGGGTTTGAGGGCGCGCGATCCATATTCGGGAGGGTGCTCAAGGACTCCCTTTTTCTCAAAAAAGGGATCCTGATATATTTGAAGCACCTCTCCGCGTATTTTTCACGCATGGGAAAATTCAAAGAGAAGGAATATGCGCTTTTGAGGGACAGCCTGATAGAGGATGTCAGAAAGAGGGTTCAGACAAATGCAGACCGGATAGGGGGGTGGTGTCTGGAATGCCGTGGCCAGGCCCTCCCCGGGGACGATGCAATTCCGGATCTGGATATGGAAGAGCTGCGCGAGGCCATGGCGCCGGAACTGTATCTGGACCTGTTTCGCTCGGCACTCGGCCTGGAAACCGCCAAGATGTACCTGCTGGCCATCAAGGAACTGGAGAAAAGACTCTTTTACAACTACAACACCATGGTCATGCTTTTTATCAAATCTTTGTAGAGTCTTTGTTTGTAACTTCTCTTAAACGTGCGAAGAAGTTTGCCCGTGGGGGTCTCTGCCCAAGGGCTGCAAAAACCGAATACAGCTTCTGGGAACGGCAGCAGGGCTTTATAATACAGTCTGTTTAAGCCCCAAGGAGAACCTTTCATGGATAGGGATTTCTTGCTGCCTTTCAATAAACAATATCCCGAGCCCGGGGGCGGTCGCCGAACGATACGGCCGCATTTTGTTGCAGCCCTTGGGCAGAGACCCCCACGGGCGGGCAGGCTGCTGTTTGGTTGCGGCCGTCAGGCCGCCTTAAGATGTTGGCGCGTGTCTGTCAGGATCAGGGGGTGCGGGAAGCGAGGCGCCCTTAAAAGGCTTGGAGGGCCTCTGTCCGGCTCTCAAAGATGCGGAAGACCCCGCGATCCAGCTTGGTTAGAGAAAAGAGGGCCTTCAGATTTCCTGAGAGGCCGCAGAGGACCATGTCCCCCTGTCCCGCCAGCGACTTCATGGTGGACATGATGCTGGCCAGTCCGGTCGAATCCATAAAGTCCACCTGCGAAAGGTCCAGGATGATCCTTTTTGCCCCAGTCTTTATCACATCGACCATATCCGATTTGAAGCTCGAGGCCGCGGCAGCATCCAGCCGCGGACCCTGCGGATACACGACTGTTGCGCCGTTGATTTCTTCTACTGCGGTGCCCATGACTGCCTCCGCCCGAATCGCATTTTACTGAGTTGGTCGGCAGCTTGGTTTTTCCGCCTCTCCGGGGCCGACGGTGAGAGGCGATTGCAGGCCTTCTTCGGGCCCGGCATCCGCGATCGTTAAAAGGTCCTGAGGCATCGCGAATTGGGCCTCAGATTACATTAAACCGACCGATAAGGCAATGGCTTTGAAGGTGTGTCAGAAAAAGGCGAGAGGGTGGACCCAAATGGCTCATCTGCGGGGTGCATACCGGTTGATCCGAAATGATGCGTATGATATGGACAGCGGCGAAAGCGCCGGCATAAAAAAGGAGGCTTTTAGAGGATGAAAGTCGCCACCTTTAACGTTAATTCCATACGGGCAAGACTCCCCATTGTCCTGGGTTGGCTAAAACAGGAGGCCCCGGATATCCTTTTTCTCCAGGAGACCAAGGTCCAGGACAAAGATTTTCCGATCGATTCGATGAAGGAGGCAGGCTACCATGCGGTGTTTCGCGGTCAGAAGTCCTACAACGGGGTTGCCATCCTGAGCAGATCGCAGTTGGCAGACGTAAAGACCCGTTTCCCTGTAGAGGATGTGGACGAGGCGCGGTTTATCAGCGGCCGTACAGGGGACATTAACGTGATCAATGTCTATGTGCCCCAGGGCTTTGAAGTGGATTCGGACAAATTCAGGTTCAAGCTGGCGTGGCTTGAGCAGCTGCTGAAACATATTGCCGATCATTATCATCCGTCTGCTCGCCTTCTCATGGCAGGCGACTTCAATGTGGCCTTCACGGAGATGGACCTGTTCGACCCGGAGGGGCTCAGAGGAGGGGTGGGATTTCATCCAGACGAGAGGGCCCTGCTCCAGCGGTTTTTCGATTGGGGCCTGGTGGATATCTTCCGCAAACACATCCCGGAGGGAAATGAGTATACCTTCTGGGATTATCGGATCCCGAACGGCTTCAAACGAAACATGGGATGGCGGATCGATTACATCCTGGGGACGGCCCCCCTGGCCGAGCGGTCGCGGTCCGTTTGGATCGACAAAAAGGCCCGGGCCATGTCAAGACCATCCGACCACACCTTTCTGGTGGCTGAATTCGAGTGAAAGGGGTACGGTATGCAACTGGAATTTATTGATGCACGGGACCTGCCGGATGCCTGGTTTCAGTGCGTTTACCGATTGATAGAGTCCGGAAGGGAATATGTGATCGACCGGGGGAGTTATGCGGGCCAGAAACGCCTTGAGTTCGATTATGTCACCATTCACATTCGATTCCCCGGGGTGCGGCCCCTTATCCCGGACATCCCGCCGGCCCTGGGCATTCCCAACCCGGTGGCCGACGGATATCTGGAGGAATACCTCCCCTATCTCATGACATCGGCGAAACAGCCAGGGGAGGACTATACCTACGGCCAATATCTGGAACCGCAGATTGCCGAGGTGATCCGCATGTACCGCGAAGAGGGGTTCGGCACCAATCAGGCCTACATGACAGTGGGAGATCCGCAGACCATTTATCTGAGCGATCCGCCGTGCCTGCGGGGCATCGACACCCGGATCAGGGACGGTCAGCTCCATTTCGCGGTGTATTTCAGGTCGTGGGATCTCTGGAACGGCTTTCCCGCCAACCTGGGGGCCATCCAGCTCCTCAAGGAGTATATGGCCTCGAGCATCGGGGTGGAAGACGGCGAGATCATTGCGGCCAGCAAGGGTCTCCACCTGTACGACTATGTCTGGGAGTTGGCCCGCCTGCGAACCATGAAGCGTCCGGGACCGAAATAGGGAGGATTAAACTTCCCCCGGTTCCGATGTTGGCCCCGGAATGCATCATGCGTAGGGAAACCCTTTCCAGAAGGCCTTGTCCTTGTATTGCCAGTCCTTTTCAAATTTCTGGTCGTAAAGGTCTGCAAATCGCTCGATCCAGCGCCACCAGGTGGTTTTTCCCTTCTGCTTCGCCTCTAAAACGTCATCCAGGTAGGTGACAATGTCGATCATTCGGTCCTTGGGAACGTAGAGGGCTGCCCCTTCCTGGTGGGACTTCATGGTGTCTTCCGGGCTAAATGCGTGGGCCGTCAGCATAACCGCCGTGATTTGCTTCTGGGTGGCCATTTTCAGGAGTTCATAGCCGTTCACGCCCATGATATCCAGGATGGCGATGTCGAAAGCCTCTGTCTCCATAAGCTGCTTTGCGTCTTCAAAACTGCCGGCTGTGGTGATTTTTGCCTGGGACAGCAGGTCTTCCAGGGTCTCCAGGACATCCGGTTCGTCGTCCACGATCAGGATCCGTTTTCCTTTGATCAAGTCCTTTTTTGTCATGGTCTTTTCCTCCTGCGGGGTTTGCGCTGACGTCATATGTATACCCTATTTTTTCATAAAGCTCACCTAATTTCCATGGGCAACTCTCATTATAGGGTGATTTTTGGGCAGATGCGTGCGGCAGATACAGGCGCCGGCCTCTGCCGGTCTGAGGTACTGCAGTTACAGACCCATCGATTTGAACTGGAAAATGGATGTCTATGGAAGATACGGCTTGACAATCGTCCTGAGGGATAGTAGCTTGAAGAAACCTTAGGCACGTAGCTCAGGGGGAGAGCACTACCCTGACACGGTAGGGGTCAAGGGTTCAAATCCCTTCGTGCCTACCAGAATGATTTCAATGACTTAGGCCGCTTTTTAAAGCGGCCTTTTTTTCTGGTTTTTGGTCATAATTTGATGACCACGGCTGGCGCGGGGGTGCGGCAGCCTTATAGGCGTGCCTGAGACGATGTGAAATAAATTTTCCTTCCCTGAAAGTTTTTTTCGATCCTTGCCTTTCCACATGCGGAGAGCCTTTCCGCCTCTTTCTGATATCTATCATACATTTCAAGCAATTAGAAATAGCATGGTTTTTTGAAAGGGCTGCAGCCATTTGGCATGCAGTTTGCCGATGCAAGAATCGTTTAAATAGGCGTGAGGCGCGGGGAGCATGCAGCTTCGGCTGCCGATGGCTCATAATGCGAGGAAGACGAGGGTAAACGCCGCCTTTGGGTCGCTTTGCGTGTAAGCAAAAGGCTCGGCCCGTTTGTGGCGAGACAACGTGATTCGGCGGGTCGTTGCGGTTTCAGCAAGATTTGAAGGCATTGTCCGATGAGGAAAGGAGGTGATGTTACGGGTGGAACGTCTTCGATCGGTTGGGGGCACGCCGGTCTAAATTCCTGGACAAACGCAGTAAAGAGCCTGCACCATGCCCTGGCCGCCTCATATGGTTTATTTTAATATGATTCAGCACTAAGCAAGGAGATCGTTATGAGCAAAAAGAGATGGGCCGTTGGGATTTTCATCGTTTCCCTTTCGCTTCTGTTGGGCGCCAGCGCGCTTGCGGCTGAGGAATCGCCGATCAAGGTCGGCGCCATGTTTATCTGTTCCGGCAAGGTGGGCGGCTACGGCAAGCATGCCGCGCAGGCCATTAAACTGGCTGTTGACGAGATCAACGCCAGCGGCGGCATCCTGGGGAGAAAACTGGAGGCCACTGTCAAAGACACTCAGCTCAAGAAGGACGTGATGCTGGAAATCGCAAAGAAGTTCGTGAATGAGGACAATGTGGACTTTCTCATGGGGCCTACCTCCAGCGGCCTTGCCCTTGCCCTCACAAAATTCGCTAAGGAGAACAAGAAGATCCTCATTGCCACCCAGGCAGCGGATGACGCCCTGACCGGGGCCGGGCTGCATCCCTATATATACAGCACCCTCAGCAACGCCATGATGCACTCCCGGTCGGGCGCCTATCTGTTGGCCGCCATGCCGTACAAACGGTATATGTGCATCGGGCCGGATTACTCTTACGGTCACTCCTCATGGGAGATGTTCAAGGCCAAGCTCAAGGAACTGCGGCCCGATGTGGAGATCGTGGGCGAGCTGTTCCCCAAATTTCTGGCGGATGATTATTCCGCATATATAAAGCAGATCCAGGAGGCCAAACCGGACATGGTCTGGTCGCCCTTGTGGGGCGGAGACGCAGTCACCTTTATCAAACAGGCCCTCCCCACAGGACTCTTCAAAGAGGTGAAATTTGCATTTCCATGCGCAGGGGCGCTGGAGGTCCTGGTCCCCATGGGCAAAGAAATGCCCGAAGGCATTTATGTGTCCTCCCGCTATTTTTTCCCCATGCCCGATTCCTCAATGAACCGGAATTTCGTCAAGGCCTATCAGGAGCGCTACAAGGAGTATCCTGATTACATGGCAGGCGAGACCTATGCGGGCATTTACTTCATCAAGGCGGCCATTGAACGGGCCGGGACCACCGATACCGAGGCAATCATCAAGGCCGTGGACAGGGAACCGTTGGCATGGGAAACGCCTGAGGGGTGGAAGATCATGCGCCCTGCTGATCACTCGGTTGTGGAGGACTGCCTGTGGGGCGAGACCACCTACAATGAAAAATACGGCTTCTCCATGCCCAAGAGCTTTTATGCTATTCAGGGGGAACAGATCTGCAGAAGCGATGATGAATTAAAGCAGCTCAAAGTTAAGTAGCCGATGAATGGGGCGGCCATGCCGCACGGCTTTGGCCGCCTTTCCTTGTCACGCCCACTGCTGTCTATTCAAGGGGCAGACCCTTGTGTGGCGCCTGCCTGCCGTCCGGGTGATCCGTTAGCCCAGATCCCGATAAATGAAGATATATGCCTGATCGTTGATGTCGATGGAGATATTCCCGCCGCGGGATTCTGCATAGACCACCCAGCCGGGTTTGGTCTCGCTGCAACATTCCACGCCAGGCGAGAATCGGCCGGTTTTGGCCTCGTACCATGCCAGGAGCATGGGTTCTGCCGCGAGCTCAGAGACCTTTTGATCTGCAATCAGTTTGGCGGATTTCAGATCCGGAGGGGTCTCATCAAGCTGGATGGAGACGGGATTGGGAAGCATCTCCCTTTTCAGAACTTGGGTTTGACATGTGGTCATAAGGGTTCCTCCAGTTTTTGAAGGTCAGCAGAGTCCGGGTTCCTCTTTTGCAGATGAGGCGCATGCTGCTGCGGCCGGTTTCCAGCCCATTCCACTTTATCAGACAATAACTATGAGGTCCACCCTCCATTTCTGTTGATGCTGATGCAAGAGACCTGCAGATCACCCCTGTCCCAATTCATACAGGAGTAGAGGATGCCCTTGATAAGCAGATGGTTGCAAGCGAGGACAGGCCAAGCAGATCCTGATGCGGATCTAAGTCTGACTGAGGGGTCCTGAGGCATGCACGAGCAAAACAGTTGAAAAACATCCTCAAGCCGATGATAATAGGGTCTTTGTTTGTAACTTTTCCGAAACGTGCGAAGAAGTTTCCCCGTGGGGGTCTCTGCCCAAGGGCTGCAAAAACCGAATACAGGTCCTGGGGACGGCAGCACGGCCTTGAAATACAGTCTGTTTAAGCCCCAAGAACGCCCTTTCACCTGCCCGCCATGCGAGCGAGGCGAGTCAGGCGGGTCGATAGGGATTCCTTGCTGCCTTTCAATAAACGGCATTCCGAGCCCGGGGGCGGTGGCCGAACGATACGAACGCATCTTATTGCAGCCCTTGTGCAGAGACCCCCACGGGCAGGCAGGCTGCTGTTTGGTTGCGGCCGTCAGGCCGCCTTGGGATATGAGATCTACTCAGCTCAGAATAGGAGGGTTTTTATGCTGATGCCGGATCAGTTCAGGGTGAACGAGGCCTGGATCGGCGTTCGGGTCAACGAAGAATTCCTGTTTGTCGCAGACGAGCCTTACGACGTCTATGTGCTGATGGACGCAGCCAGCGCATACGTACTGGGCCATGTTCTGTCCAAGGTCGTGGATGAAGGGCCGCAGGGAAAGGATATCGAAGAGCTCTTTGAAAAAGCGTGGAGCGCCAAGCGCCAGTGGGCTGAGAGGCTCATTGTGCCGGAGGATTCTGTGGCGGAAAAAACATTTAGAAGAAAGGCAGAGGAGAAAGGGCTTTGTGTGGAAACCGTTTCTTTGTCTGAACTGGAGGCGATTGTCGGGCCCTTAAAGGAATTGTTCGACGCCGATGTAATGGGCCGGGATGCATAGCACGGGTGCATTTGGCTGGGAATCTCATCTCTCCCGCTGAAAAGGTCGCCCATGATCCTGACTGACAGGATCGTATGAGACTCGCGAGGCTGCAGACCTTGCCCTTATCAATAAAACGAGAGCGAAAACATCCGAGGGGCCAATTATCCCCGGGTCAGGAACGCGCAGGGGCCGGCCTTGTTTGATAGCAAGGACTCGCTTTTTTGAGGGAAGAGATGCAGGGCGAACCGGATTGGGCGTCAAAGAAAATCTGACCGCATAATATTGTGGTCGGGGCAAGGCGCCATAATAGGGGCGCCTGAGCTCGGGGCGGGCCTGCATGAGCTGAGCGTGTCATGCACTCCCGTCACGCCGGAAAAGCTGGAAATCGTGGAAAGTTGGGTAAGGGAAGCCATTGGCCTCGATATTTTTTTTCAAAAATCAGGAAGGGGAAGCCTCCGGATAGATCGGGTCCGCGTAAAACCTATGTAAAGGACGCGGTGCATTGAATTTGGCCGGTTTGCAAGAGAAAATGCGCCGCCAAATTTTACATTCGTTAGATGCGATTTATACGTGGTCAAAAAAAGCGAGGCATAAATGTAAATGAAGAACACGCTTGTGTTGATCTTGTTCATTCTGGTTTGTTGCATTACGCCAGTGGAAGCGAAAACGTTCAAGGTCGCCAGCTACAATGTAGAGAACATTTTTGATCTAATAAATAATGGAACTGAATACACCGAATATATTCCGAATACGGGTTATGGGTGGACAGAGTCCATATTTGAAATCAAGATTGCCAACATCGCTGAGGTAATCAGCGGCATTGGCGCCGACGTCGTGGCGTTACAGGAGATCGAATCAGAAATTGCCCTTGTGAAGTTGAAGAACAAGCTGAAAGCCATGAACGCTGATTATCCCTATCATGAAATTGCCGACACGAAAAATACAATCGTGAAGTGTGCTGTGCTTTCGAAGTTTCCGATAATCGAGGAAGACGAAATTCGGGTCGATGATGAATCTGCCAGAAATATTTTGAAAGTGACTGTCGATATCGATGGGAGACGCCTTATCCTTTTTGTAAGTCACTGGAAATCGAAGAGATATCCTGAAAGTATGAGGCTGCCTTATGCCAGGGCGCTCAAGAAACAGATCGATAAACTGGAAGATGATGCCGATTTCATCCTGATCGGGGATTTCAATTCAGATTATCATGAGTGGCAAAGCTTCCGAAATTCTCTTCGTCTGAATGATACGGGCGGCATTACTGGAATCAATCATGTTTTGAAGACAATCGTAGGCGCCCAACTGGTCCGTGAGGATACGCTGACAAAACAGAGGGGCAATGAATACCTCTATAATCTCTGGCTTGAAATTGACAGCAAAAGACGGTGGTCTTACAACTTTTTCGGAAGCAAAAACAGCCTCGACCACGTCATCGTGTCCAGAGCGCTCTACGACGACAAAGGCATTTCCTATGTTGACAATTCGTTCGACAAGTTCGATCCTGATTATCTCTTCAGAGAAAATGCCGTCTATCGCTGGCAAAGGGCAAAAGGCAACAAAGGCAAGCATTTGGGCGAAGGATATTCAGATCACCTTCCGATTTTTGCGTCTTTCTCCACTGAACCTTTCCGTTTCAAGGCCTACCATGCCTACGCAAAAGAGATTCCTGAATTGAGGTTGGAAGAGAAGCGCATCTCTGATCTTTACACCTCAAGAGCCGGGAATGTCAATTACCGTCTCCGATCCTGCGTGGTCATATTCAAACATGAAAACGATGCGATCATCAAGCAGGAAGACGGCCGCGCAATTTTTGTGTATAGGGCGGGGCGAAACCTTGAAAATGGGAAGGCGTACGATTTGATTGTCACTGAACTATACGATTACCATGGCCTTCGTGAAATCACGACGATTGGCGACATGAAAAAGGTTGGACAGTCGGGAAATCATGCTTCCTACCTGTTGGACGATCCGTCCGCCGATTTTTCAGCCCCTGACCTTCAAAATGAAGTGATATCCAAAGTCGAAGGAGTTTATAAAAGAGGATATTTCTACTACGGCGACGGACGAAAGATCAAATTGTACTTCACTGACAAGGGGTTAAGGCCCAAAAACAATTCAGTAATTCTGCTGAAGCAGGTCAGGATTGGATGTTACAGGCATCCGGAAATTGTCATAGAAAAAGCCGGGCAACTTGAGAAAAGGGATTAAGAGGGAAGGCCGTAAGGTGAACCAGTGGGGTAGGGCGTATGCTGTTTTGATGCAATACGCGCTGCCCTCTCCCAGCAAAGTATAGGGAGTCAAGACTTTGACGGACAATGAAGCTTGAGCCTATTTTTCTTGGGGGTCGAGGCGGCCGCTGATTTGAAACACATCTGTGTCTGATCGCCGGAAGAAGGTGCCTATGCCTCCTGCCGGCGCATGCCTGCAACGAAGCCATCAACAAAACCTTTCATTTTTAAGTTCTGGCACGCTTGCTGCAATTTATCGAGTCGGCAAATGGCGGAGCGCGGCCTCAGGGAGTTTTGAAAGAAATTCTGCGCATCTTTTATGAGGAGGAATAAGGAAAATGGCTGAAGCGGCTGAAAAAATGAACACGGCAATAGACGCCATGGTCAACAGGGAAGGGAAATACCTGACCTTTACCCTGGCGGACGAGGAATACGGGATCGGCATCCTGAAGATCAAGGAGATCATCGGGATGATGCCCATTACCTCGGTGCCCCAGACCCCTGATTTTGTGAAGGGGGTCATCAACCTGAGGGGCAAGGTGATCCCGGTGGTGGACCTGCGGCGCAGGTTTGGGATGGAGGCCATGGACTATACAGAGCGAACCTGTATCATTGTAGTTGAGATCCAGGGCCAGACAGGGACGGTGATGATCGGCATTGTGGTGGATTCAGTTTCTGAGGTATTGAACATCAAAAAGGAAGACATCGAGGAGACCCCCACCTTTGGGACCCGTCTCAACACCGATTACATCCTCGGAATGGCCAAGATCGAGGGGGGCGTCAAGATCCTCCTGGATATTGACAGGGTGCTCAGCGCGGAAGAAGCCGCCATGCTGGGCCAGGGCCTGTAGGCCCGTCCGCCTATACCACAACCCAACTGTCGGAAGGAGAAAGGCCCTTGAAAAGGATGAAATTAGGCGCGAAGATCGCCTTGGGATTTGGTGTCCTCATTGCTATCGCGGCGATTCTCGGGGCGGTGGGCGTGGTCCAGATGGGTACGGTGAAAACCGAGACGACCAGGCTTGCCCAAGAATACATCCCTGAAACGACGATCGCCGCTGAACTTCGCGAAGCCGCCAACCATCTGATGGCTGCCATGCGCGAGTATGTTCTTACAGGGGAGCGATCCTTTTTTGTAGAGGCGCAAAAGGAGCTTCAAAACGCCCAAAATGCCATTTCACAGGGGAGAGAGCTGGAGGAGCAGGCCGAACACCTCGAGGGCCTGAAGGAGGACTTAGAGGCCGCCGGCCAGGCCATAACCGTCTATGGAAGGTCTATGGAGCAGATAGACCAAATGATCCGCAGCATGGCAGAAAACAGGACGGCCTTGAATGCCTCTGCTGAGAAATACAGGGCCCTGTGCGATGAGTTCCTAAGGGCCCAGGAGCAGGCCTTCAAAGACGATCTGGCGGTCGCACAAAAACGGGTCGAGGCGGTGAATGAGATCGTCAACCTCGGGGTGGATGTGCGCGAAACCAACTTCAAAGGTCAGGCTACCAACAGCATAGCCCTCATGGAAGTGGCCATCGATTTGTTAACAGATCTTGATACCCATACGGAAACCCTTCGCGCCAATACCCAGGATGCCGAGGATGTAGAGCGGATTGATGACATCACCGCGGCAGCCAAGGCCTATGCGGACAATATGAAGGGCTATATCCAGACGATCCAGGAGATGAATGCGGCAGCGGAAAAGATGGAATCCGTGGTAAGTGGATACCTGAAGACCTGCAATGACTTTCTGGATGGGTTGAATAAGAAGATGCTGAGTGCGTCTGGGAGGCTGGATGCCGGTCTTGAAGAGAATTTAAGGAAAGTCGGACTGGTCAGTGAGATTATGGACGCTGGAAACCAGGCCTGGATCATGAGCTTAAAGGCATTGTCAACCCTGGATGCGAAACTCATACAGGAGGCGGAGATTGCATTCAGGAGCGTTATGGACATCTCAGCCAAGCTGCGCAAGATCACGCGCGATACGGAAGACATCCAACGGATCGACGACATCGAAAATGCGGCAGAGAACTATATCTCCGTAATTGGAGACTATTTGAAGAATTTCCGAACGCTTACTGAATTTCGCGCCGCTATGGACCAGGGTGCTGCTCAGTATGTGGAGCAGTGCGGAATATTCCTGAAAAAGCAGCAAAAGCAACTGGCAGACAGCATGGGGGAGCGGAACAGGAAGATCATGCTGGTGAATCAGATCGTGGATCTGGAGAACGACGCCAGGGTCAAGGTCTTCGAGGCCCAGGCCTTGCAGCGCCCTGGCGTTATGGAGGAGGCCCTCGCGCATTTTAAACAGATCCAGAAAACCCTGAATGAGCTGCGGCAGATCACCCGGACCGATGCGAATCTTGGCCGGATTGATCGGGTTGCCGCAGCAGGGGATGCCTTCAAAGAGGCAATGGCCGGCTTTTTAAACAACTGGAAGATGATGCAGGAAATGAATAGACAGGGCGAAAGTGCAGGAAATGAGGTGATCGAGGCGTGTGGAAAAATGGCCAAGGCCGGCATGGATGCGACCGGCAAGGTGGCAACGGATGCCCTTGGTCTGCTTCATAGTTCGTCCTGGGTTATGCTCGCGGGTCTCATCACAGCGGTTGTCTTGGGTGCATTGATTGCCCTCTTCCTCACCAGGAGCATCACGGGTCCGATCCGGCGGATCATTGAAGGGCTGAGCGATGGTTCGGACCAGGTAGCCTCTGCCTCGCACCAGGTCGCCACCGGCAGCCAGGCCCTGGCAGAGGGGGCAGCCGAGCAGGCGGCCTCCATCGAGGAGACCTCTTCATCACTCGAACAGATGGCCTCCATGACAAAAAAGAATGCGGACAATGCCAACGAGGCCAGGGCCATGATGGGAGAGGCAGGCAAGATTGTGGACAACGTCAACCAACATATGGGGGAGATGTTGAGCGCCATTGAGGAGATCAGCCGGTCAAGCGAAGAGACCGGAAAGATTATCAAGACCATCGACGAGATTGCCTTTCAGACCAACCTGTTGGCCCTGAATGCCGCAGTGGAGGCGGCCCGGGCCGGCGAGGCCGGCGCCGGATTTGCCGTTGTGGCAGATGAAGTGAGGAACCTGGCCTTGAGGGCCGCGGATGCGGCCAAGAACACGGCCGACCTCATTGAAAATACCATCAAGGCAGTCAAGAACGGCAATCAACTGACCCATATCACTCAGGAGGCCTTCACAGAAAACCTGGAAATTACCCAAAAGGTGAGCCATCTGGTGGATGAGATATCAGCGGCCTCCAATGAGCAGGCCCAGGGGATTGAAGAGATCAACAGGGCCGTCACGGAGATGGACCGGGTGGTCCAGCAGGTGGCGGCCAACGCGGAGGAGTCTGCCAGCGCCTCTGAGGAAATGAGCGCCCAGGCAGAACAGATGCAGGTCTATGTCTCGGAACTGGTCGGCATGGCGGGCAGAAAAAGCGCTCCCGCACCCGGGGAAGACTCGTCGTTAACAGCAGATGCGGAAAGACCTTCTCATCCACAAGCAGGGCCTGGCAGCAAAGAGGCGATCAAGGCCCTTGAGGCCCCTGCGAGAAAAAAGCCGGAGGAGATCATTCCCATGGATGACGATGACTTCAGGGAATTCTGATCAAAGACACTCTCCACCCATCCTTGCGACAGGGTCCCGGCCCTGGCTGTCCAGACCGGGACCCTGTCGCGCCTATCCCGTTTTAAACAGAATGCAGATATGCGGTCCGGTCGGCCGCTGCGCTGAAGGAATTTGCCTGATGCGATCCTGCCCCTCCGAGTCAAAAATTTGACGAAAAAAGGCTGACGGCCGCCTGCCTACGCTTTTTGGGATCTTGAATATGACTGGCTCCAAAAGACCTTTTGATGGTGAGAGAGCATCGTCAAGCTGAGGGCACCGGCGGGCAGGCCTAACCTCCGGAATTTACTCGTCAGAGTTTTATCCCCTGAATATTGAGAGCATGCGGCCGACTGTTAAACGATTACGGCCCTTCATGTTCAACTGGGATGCCCCTTCTGTCGTGAATGTTTGGCACATTTAATGCTTTTTATAGGAGGTGGTTTGGTCTTGGAGCATGTGCTGGGCCTGAAGCGGCCGGAATGCCGTGGGACAGGGGAGTCGGACAGGGCAGGGAAATGCCCGTCTCAGGCAAGGGGGGAATATGGATAAGAAAATGACATGGCTAAGAGGGTTGGCAGCGGGAATGGGCGTCTCTGCAATGGTTCTGCTCGCGGCGGGAGGCGGTTATGCAGGAGACGATAAAGGCAGGAGGGTATATGTCGGTTCAGAGGCCTGCAGGGACTGTCATGAGGATGAATTCAACAATTTTGAAACATACGCCAAAAAGGCCTCTTCCTTCAAGAGCGTTCAGGCCATGAAAAAGGGGCTGACCGAATCCGAAATAAGGGAATGCTTCAAATGCCATACCACGGGATACGGCCAACCGGGAGGCTTTGTATCGGAGACGGAAACCCCCCATCTCAAGGACGCAGGCTGCGAGGTCTGCCACGGCCCGGGGAGCCTTCACTGCGAAACCGAGGATGCCGCGGATATCAAGGGACACCTGTCGGTCGCCGATTGTGAGAAATGTCACAGCGCCGACCGGGTCGATGCATTCAAGTTCAAACCTCTGATCTACGGGGGCGCTCATTGAAAAGGCGAGGCTGCTGCAAAGAAGCTTTGCAGATCGTTCGATCCCATTAGTGTTCCGCTCCTTATAAAGCGGTTGCCGGAGGCGAATATGATGTTCTTTTCGTATTTCAGGGAAAAACTGTGGATCAAGGTCATGTCAGCGGTCCTCCTTCTCTTGATCCTTGTGATGGGGGCCATGACCGTCACCAGTGTCTTGAGGCAGACGGGCGCCTTGAAGGAACAGATCAAGCACGATGCCGAGATGCTGGCCACGGCCATTGAAGGGGGTATGATCGATTCTCTGGCTGTGGGCGACAATGACGCGGTGATCGACCAGTTTAAAAGGCTCAAGGAGAATATGTCCGATCTGGAGGTCATGATATACGATTTTCAGAGGGATATCTCGTTTGCCACGGACCAGGGTCTCCAGGGCCGGTCTGTTGACGAGATCCTGCAGGATACATCGGCCGTGGAAATCGTAGGCCGGATGATAAAGACCGGCAAGGCCCCGGTCCATCCCATCGAGGAGTCGGTCAACGGCAAAGCGTTTTTGAGCGTTCTCCGGCCCATTCACAATGAAACCCGCTGCTTTCACTGTCATGGAAGTTCCCGGGATGTCCTGGGGGGCATTCTGGTGAGGGCCTCATCCGAAAAGGCGGTGCAGGCGGCAACAGACGCACGGAACATGAATGTCCTGTTGGGGCTTGCCGGGCTGGCGGTCCTGGCCCTCCTGGTCTATTTCGTGTTTCAAAGGTTCGTTGATCGTCCGCTTCAGGGGCTCGTCCATCTGGCAGGCAGGATGAGGCAGGGCGATTTGCGGTCGGTCCTGGAAGTGAAGAGCCGCGACGAGATTGGCCATGTCATCAACAGGATGAATATGGTCAACGAAAATTTGAGAAAGATACTGGGCGAGATCATGACCGCGGCCCAAACCTTGTCGGAAGCGACCACTGGACAGGCCTCGGCTTTGGAGGAAACCAGTTCGTCCCTGGAGGAGATGGGGGCCGTGACCAAAAAGAACGCCGAGAATGCATCACATGCAGATCAACTAATGCACGAAGCTGTGAAGGTTATTGAAAAGGCGAGTGCCTTCATGGCCAGGGCAACCGAGTCCATGAACGCCATCAGCAAGGCAAGCGACGAGATGTCCAAGATCATCCAGACCATTGATGAGATTGCTTTTCAGACCAACCTCCTGGCCTTGAATGCTGCGGTGGAAGCGGCCCGGGCAGGGCAGGCAGGGGCCGGGTTCGCGGTGGTGGCCGATGAGGTTCGGAATCTTGCCTTGCGCGCCTCTGAGGCGGCCAAAGGCACTTCGGCCCTGATCCAGACCACTGTCAACAAGATCCATGAAGGGAACTCGATGGTAGCCGAAACCAACAAGGCCTTTTCTGAGGTATCGGCCAGCGCCACCCGTGTGGGTGAACTGGTGAGCGAGATCAACGAGGCCTCCAAGGAACAGGCCCAGGGCATCGAGCAAATCAGCCAGGCGGCTATGGAAATAGACGAGGCAAATCAGAGAAATGCCTTGAATGCAGAGGGACTGGTATCGGCTGTGCAGACCTTCAAGATCGACGGCCAGGCCGGTTCGGGCGCCCCGTCAGGCGGTTCCGTACCCACTGTCCCGGCAGAACTAAGGGAGGTGAAACAAATCAAATGAAGGGCCGGTCGAACTCCACAAGATTCCTCTGTGCCCCTTGTCAGGCAAAGGAAAAGACTCAAGGGATTCAGTCAGCCCCAAGGGCGTAAAAACACATCCCCTGGGATGAGATCATAAGCAACTTTGTATGGAAAGGGAAGGAAACATGATGAAAAAAGGGATGGGGCTTAATGCCAGACTGGTCTTCACCTCGCTGGCTATCGTGGTCCTCATCATGGCGGTTACCACGATTGCCGTCTCCATCGTGATCAACCGTCAGAACAGCGAGGCCGCCTATAATCAGATCAGGAATGCCATAAACATCATCCAAAAGGATCTTCACGGCAGGGAAAAGAAAATTGTTCTGGACGCCCAGCAGGCAGCAACCGTTGACGGCATGGGCGGAAAGATGAAGTTTCTTTCCGATTACAAGGATGAAGACGACAGCTCCATTACCCAAAACACCTATCGGGAGATGGCATCTGCCCTTTTCAATGTGGCAAGCATGTCGGATGTATGGGAAGTGGGCATGTATGATCTGGGTGGGTCTTTAAAATCATTTGTGCTGAAGAAGGACGATCAGACCTATACTGTGGGCTATATCCCTGCCGCATCCACGGGCAAGACCTGGGGCATGGTCCTCAAGAGGGGCGATCAGATCAGACCGGAGCTGTGGAAGGCATTCGGATCGCTTCCGGCGATGAGGATGTCTCTGACATATGAAGGAAAGGTCCCCAGAGAGGAATCCATACAGTTCAAAGAAATGGGAGGCTACATCTGCCTGGTGGGCGCCGTCCCGGTGATAGCAGAGGACTATGATGCAAAAACCGATGGGCTTGTCAAAAGACAGGTTGGCTTTTCAATGGCGGTTAAAAGACTCGGCAAGGCGTTTTTGTCCAACATGTCGGCCCTCACCGGGCTTGAATTGAATCTGTTCACCACAAAGGGGCTGAGCGTTGGCGATCTGCAGGGATACAAGGCCTTGCAGGTCGATAACAGGCGCAAGAGGGAAGATGCCTCGGCCCTTGCCGGGCAGGATATGGTGCTCAATGAGGTGAAACTGGAAAAAGGAGACTATTTTCAGGGGGTGCTCCCGTTGCTCGGGGCAGGCAAGGAAACGGGCGCCATTGCCGTCCTGATTTCCAAGGATGCCATCAGGGCCAATACCTGGCAGATGATCAAACTCCTTGGGATTATCTACATGGGGTGCATTCTTATCATTGTCCCCATCACCCTCCTGTTCGCCAACTCCATTGCCAGGCCCATCGGAAGGATCATCTCCGGCATGACGCAAGGGTCAGAGCAGGTCGCCTCTGCGGCCCATGAGGTATCGGCAGGGAGCCAGTCTTTGGCAGAGGGGGCGGCCGAGCAGGCGGCATCCATCGAAGAGACCTCTTCCTCCCTGGAGGAGATATCCTCCATGAGCAGGCAGAATGCAGACAACGCCCAGCAGGCCAAGACCTCTCGAAACGAGGCCTATGCATCGCTTGTGGCTGCCAATGACGCCATGAAGCAGACCATGGAGGCCATGGGGAGAATTAAGACCAGCGGCGAAGAGATCGGTAAGATCATCAAGGCCATTGATGAGATCGCATTTCAGACCAACCTTCTGGCGCTCAATGCAGCTGTTGAAGCTGCAAGGGCCGGCGAGGTGGGGGCCGGATTCGCCGTGGTCGCGGACGAGGTTCGGAACCTGGCCATGCGGGCTGCCGAGGCTGCAAAGAACACACAGGTTCTCATCGATAAGACAGTGGATGAGATCAATGTGGGCTCTGGATTACTTGAAAAGACCTATGAAGCTTTTGGGGTTACCACGTCTCACAACAAGAAAGTGGCTGAATTGATAGACGAGATCTCTGCCGCATCCAATGAACAGGCCCAGGGCATCGAAGAGATCAACAAGGCCATCGCCCAGATGGACAAGGTAGTGCAGCAGGTAGCCGCCAATGCAGAGGAGTCTGCCAGCGCCTCTGAGGAGATGAGCGCCCAGGCAGAACAGATGCGGGGGCTTGTGTCCGAGCTTTCTTCAGTGGTCGGGGCGGGGTCGTTCCGCTTAAGGAAGGAAAGCTCACCAGCGGATAAGGCCGCATCCGGGAAGTCCCAGGAACGCTCCAGAAGGTCATCCCCGCAAAAGCCCGCACATCAACCGGAGAAGGAGAGGCCCAAGGCCCTTTCTGCGGGGGCCAGGAAGGCCGCAAAGAGCCCTGAGGAGATCATCCCCATGGATGATGACGACTTCAAAGACTTTTAACCCCGCGCGAATGGCCGCCATGCCTGACCAGGCCGAGCCCAACCCAAAAGATAATTGCCGCCACGGCCTGGCCAGCCACGGCGGCAATCCTAGAAAAGGAGAAATAATACTTCTCGAAGAGATATATACAGGGCAATCCTTTCATTGTAAAGAATAAAATGGGTGTGAGTATTTCTGTTAGGTCGCTGGGAGGCCTCGGACGACCCGGATAAAGGCTGTCTAAACTCCGAATCAGGAGTTTAGCCTTCAGCCCATGAGGCCATTGCAACGGGCGGGATAGTTTCAGAGAGGCCAGCGGATGGTGGGCAGCGCGTGGATCGGCATGGGAAAATGGCGTATAACCAACCGGGATCACAAAAGAAAATGGCTAACGGATCTTGAGAAGGCCTTTCAAGACGCACCACTCCGTCCAGGCGTCGGTCAAAAATCAACGGGTGAGCATTTGTCCACGCAGGGTCCCGGCCTTCATTTCAGGCCGGCCGGAAATGAAGGCATCGCAGCCTCAGATGCGTTCACTGAGCGGAACGTATCCGGGTGGGATCTTATTCACCAGTTCGCCGTCTTCATTGTACCTTTCAACCACGATGACATTGTTCTCGTCGATGGTGGTCTTGGTGTGTGTTTCTTCGTCCGCCTTCAGTTTGGGCCTTGTGCTCTCTTCTGAGGATTCCACCGGACGCCTTTCCCTCATCTTCTCAGTTTCCTGAACAAAGTGGGCCTGGGCTTTTATGGCAGTGGCCTGGTTCAACTGCTGTTCGTTCAGGCCGAGACCTGCGGCTGCAGCATCGATCATGACAAACCTCCCTTCCATCAGTTGCAGTGCCGGGGTTTTTACACTTCCCCCACATCATTATCGGAACTTATGGACAAAACCTTTAGGATTTTTTTGGAAAAAATCAGAGGCTGCGTATGATCTCAAAAATCCGAGGCAAGTGCGCCTTCAGCCGCACAGCGACTGGGCGGCTGAAGGCGCACCTGTTAAAACGGCGTTCTGGTCCAATTGTCCTGATCTTCGAAAAGCCATTCCCCCGGTTTTTTGAGATATGGCTGTGAGTTGGCCAACTTAAAGCATGCTCGAGAGGAGGGTCACGCGTTTAATGGGATTTCTGCAGTTATCTTCAGCCAGTATTTTTGATTCTGATTGCGCCCCAGGAATGGGGAATGGTTGACACCTCCAGGGGGGATTTATAGAATGCCGCATCCGTGATGTCGTCCCCTCTCCGTATGGATTGCGGGACAGCTGCAGGGGGATCTGCCATGAGAATCATCTGCCAGGTTTGTAAGTCTACATACAATATCCGCCCGGAGTCCTTGCCTCACCGCAAAATCATTGCAGTCAGGTGCAAGAAATGCGGTAATCTGATTCGGTTTGTGCGTCCCCTGGAAAATGGAGCGGACGCGGTTCCTGCTCCTTCCAACCACAGGGTCTCCACGGTGGAAAAAGGACCTCCCCCGGCGGCCTCCAAACACGATCCTGCCAAGGTGCGCGCCCTGAAGCGAAAGATACGCATGTGCCTGATGGGGTTTATCCCTCCCATCGCCCACGTCGTCACCAAAGCCCACATGGTGATGTCAGACCCCTATGCCGGCCTGCGGGATCTTGTTGAAGCAATCGAGACAGACCAGGGAATCACAACCCATGCCTTGAGGGTTGCCAACTCGGCGTACTACGGCCTTTCCGGAAGGGTGACCTCTATCCGTCATGCCTCTGTTCTTCTGGGAAACAAGATCATGGGCGAAATCATTGCCATGGCCGGCGCCAGGGGCTTTTTGGGAGAGATGCTGAGGGGGTATGGCCTGGATTCAGAGATCCTGTGGCGGCATTCACTGGCTGTGGCAATCGGTTCCAAACTGCTGGCGATCAGAAAATCTCCCGATCTGGAACAGGATGCATTCTCCGCCGGCCTGCTTCACGACGCCGGTATGATTATGCTGGACCCCCATATCTTCGAAAAGAAGGAACTGTTCGATGAGATCATGGGAAATGGATCCCATACTTTCCTCCAAGCGGAAAGAATGACCCTCGGGCTCGACCATTGCGAGGTGTGCGCAGAGATGTTTGCGGAATGGGGGCTTCCCAAGGGCCTGCTGAAGCCGGTTGCCCATCACCATCGCCCTGGTGCGTCTGCGGGGGTCCTTGGATATGCGGTTCACATGGCAGACATCATGGCCAGGAGGTGCGGGTACGGCACCGGGGTGGACGACATGCTGTACCAGGCGGACAAGAGGGCCATGGCCTTTTTTGACCTTGAGGAGGAGGAGGCGTTTACAGGCCTGTGCGGTGAGATCAGCGATTCTGTCAAAAAAATTGCCATGGAAGCGGGGGAGGGCGCGGCCTGAGGGAGATGACCGGGTTGCGGAAAGCGCTATTTGGAGACGAGCCGTGACGCAAGCTGGTGGAGATTTTTGTCTGCCAGGGCCTTCAGCTTTTTTTTGACAACCCGGGAGAAATATTCCCTCTCTGTCTTGGTGAGCCGCTCTTTGTTCAATTTTTTGAAAATCAATTCCTGTTGCCTGGGCGAAAAGAGGAGTTTCAAGGAGGTTAGGAGCTCCGGACAAGAGGAGGTCAGGGCATGCTCTGCCAGGGGTCGGGACAGCGGGAGGCCCATCTGCTCGCTGAAGATCCTCCTTATGCGGTTAACGCGCAAAGAAAGGCCGGATCCCAAATCGAGCACCTGCGATGATCCGAGATCCCCCCATTTGTTTTTCAGGAACGTTTCCAGTTCAATAGGGTCTTCTGGAAAAGAAAGGCCTTTTTCTCTGAACAGGCAAAGGGTGACCCACACCAGCTTCTGAAGGATTTCGCTATGGTGCGTCTCCCTGGCGTGTGTCTCAAAAAGGGGCACCAGGCTTACAGAAAGCCCCCTTTGTGCAAAAAGTCCCAGCAGTGTGGGGAAAGACTCCATGAGCCTTGGGTCGTCAGATGTGACGAGGGCGCGCAGGACCGCCAGCATTTTGGCCTCCTCAAATGCCGCATTGGCGCTGGCATCAGGGGCCCGGGCCAGATTCAAAAGACCTTCGATGGTGTGTTTCGTCTGCATGTCTGATTGCTCCCATGCAATGATAAGATGAATAGCAAGATGTTGACTCTTTGAGGTCCGCCAGCGGGGCTCGGTGAGAGCGGTGCAACAAACCGAGCCCCCCTGCCTCTGCCCGGGGCCAAATTTTCATAAGTGATACGATGAATAAAATAGCGCCTTACCTTCTTAGCGCCAGGGGTCTGGGGTTTTCAATGCCAATCGGGAATCCAAAAAGAGCCCTGCACTTTTTGTACGAAAGCATACAAGAATTGTTCCAATGTCCAGAGCTGGGTTGGCGGGGCGACCTCCACGGGTTGTCCTTCATGGAATAAGCTGGATCAACAGGTGCGAGTCGGGAGAGTCGCGCCAGGGCAGGCCCGGAACCTGTGAACGCCAACAAATGTTGTATGCGGAGATGCACAGGGAACAGGATCGGACACAGGTGAAAGGCCCCCTCTTGAGCCTGCAAGGCCCTGGATCCTCACATCGGTCCTGCCAGGCCGGCTCGGATCTCAGATGGTGCGGGCATGATTCCTGCAATAAGCGCCATGAAACGGATCTCCTCCCGCTGATTTCCGCATCTGTGCGGCCGGCACAGGCAGGGTCAAACAGCGACGCATCTGGGATTCGTTTTTGCGGCAGTTGCAGCGGTGGGAAACGGATACACAATGTGGATGGCGGTCGCTTTCATTGAATCATTTGGCTTATATGCCCGGCAGAAGCAACCATGGAAAAAATAAAGGCTCTGGAAAAGGATTTATCGGCTCTTGGGCTCCTCGAGAAGGCACGCGAGATCTATTGCGAACTGGGCGAGCGATCGGCGCTGTCCTACATCAAGTCGAGCCATCGCCTGTTGAGCAAGGTATGTCATCCGGACTTGAATCCTGAAAGGGCCGACAGGGCCAGAGAGCTTCAGCAGAAGCTCAACCATTTGAAAGAGACCCTTAAGGCCGTGGACGACAGAGACCTTGTCAGGCTGATCCGAGTCAAAGGTGATCAAAGGCGTTTCTCCGGAAAGAAGAAGATCTTGATTGTGGAAGACGAATTCGGCCTCCAGGAGACCCTCCGAGATGTTTTTCAAATGGAAGGATATGATGTGCGAGCAGCTGTGGACGGGGACAAGGGATACAGGGCATACCTCAAATTCAAGCCGGACCTCGTCTTTACCGACATTGTCATGCCCAAGATGAATGGACTGGAATTGGTGAAACGAATTCGTGAAAAGGATCCGGCAATCAAGGTAATTTATATCAGCGGATTTTTCGGGGTCAGACCCCTCAAGGAAGAGCTTGATGAAGAGATCCGGAATTATGGCTATCCGGTCCTGTCAAAACCGACCAAGATCAGCGTCATGCTGGAATTGATCAAGGAATATTTACAGTAGAGGAAAAGATAAACCATGGAAGAGATCGGGACTTTTGAAATCGCGAAACCGGTGGTCGGGTCTGTGCTGGATCTGTTTCAGACCATGCTTTCGCTTGAGATTGAGCCGTGCGAGCCGCAGGATCTGCCCGGGTCGGACTCCCCTCAAATTGCCGGATCGGTGAGTCTTGCCGGGGAAATTATCGGTGCTGTGACCATAGAGACGACCGATGATTTCGCGCGTCTGATGACCTCCGCAATGCTGGGGATGGAAGTGGAGGAGGTCGAAGGAGAAGAAGAGATCAAGGATGTCATTTTGGAGACATGCAACATTATCAGCGGAGGCCTGAAATCGGCCCTCAATGACAGCGGGCTGTCCTGTGTGATCTCTTCTCCCACCATCACGTCAGGGAGACATTTCGACATCGAAACCCTCAATATGGCTCGGTATGAGAGGTTTTCCTTTTGCTCTGAGGGGCATGCCTTTCATGTGGAAGTATGTTTGAAACTGGCCGAAGATGCACCTGCCGAGGCATTGCGAAAACTCACCGCCATCGATGTCAGCAAATTTGAGAGGCTGGACATCATTTCCTCTGCAGGCGACGCCGTCATCGAGCTTTTTGATCTGATGCTGGGCATGAAGCTTGAGATGTCAGAGACAAAGCAGCCAACGCGAGGGGAAGGGAGCTGGATTGTAGGGGCTATCAACTTTGCCGGCGAGGTCATGGGCAGCGTCAATATACGATTGGGCAATGCCTTTTCCCGGATTGTGGCTTCCAAGATGATGGATGTATCCCTGGAAGAGGTGAATGACGATGAGCAGGCCAAGGATGCAATTGGAGAGCTGTGCAATATTGTGGCAGGGAGCCTCAAGTCCGCGTTTTGCGATTCAGGACTGAAGTGCGAGATGTCGCCCCCCTGCATTACCGTGGGCGATGATTTCATGGTTGAGATCCTCAATATGGCCCGATATGAGCAGTTTGCCTTTAAATTTTACGAACACGACATCTTTGTGCAGGTCTGTGTGAAGATCGACGAGAATGCACAGCCTGCAAACGAGGATTTGGATCGCATTGAGGCCGGGGACATCGATAAAATTGTGGCGGAGGCCAAGAGACAGGCGATGGACGGCAAGGGGTCTTTCGAGGGTGAGACGGCCCCTGAGTCCGCGGGGGGGCGGGGTTCTGATGCGCTGGAAGGGCGGCCGGCCTGTGGGGAGCCGGCAAAAGGGCCGGCGCCAAGGCAGGATGCCTTTCAGGAAGAAGAAGCAGGCGGGCAGGAGATTTCGCCCAACCTCGATTTTGTTCTCAATATCCCGGTGGACATCACTGTGGAACTGGGGAGGACCCGCATGAAAATGGGACAGGTGAGCCAACTAAAGCCGGGTGCGCCCATTGTCCTGTCCAATGTCGAGAATGAGGATGTGAGCATCTTTGCGAACAAGAAGCTGATTGCAAAAGGGTCGGTGATGGTGGACCATGAAAAATACGGGGTGTGCATCACTGAGATTGTCACGCGCATGGAACGGATCAGGGGCCTGAGCGAGTGATGACCGAGGGCAGAAGACATGATTGAACTGCTGTGAGTGAGTGCGATGGGAGAAGGCGACAGGAAAGGTCTGGCGTCCTGCAATGCCAGGATCCTTTTTGTGGACGATGAAAGAGAAATTCTTGACACGGTAGAGGACTATCTGGCCGGGCGGGGTTACGCAGTTGCCCTTGCGGAGAGCGGCACGGAGGCCCTTGAACTGCTGAGCCAAGAGGAATTCGATATTGTGTTGACGGACTTGAATATGCCCGGTCTGGGCGGCCTGGAATTGCTTAAGGCCGTCAAGAGAATCCACAGTGAGACGGAAGTCATCATTGTGACCGGATACGGATCCATCGAGAGCGCCATCAAGGCCCTTAAGTGGGGAGGCTATGACTATCTCCAGAAGCCGATCAATCTGGAGCGGCTCAGACTCCTGATCGACAGGATAGTGGAAAAAAGGAGGCTGAAAGAGGAAAACCTCCACCTGAGGTACCAATTGAAGGGGAGGTATCGTTACGATGACATCATCGGTTTGAGTCCCAGGATGCAGGAGATCTATGAGATCATCGACAGGATCAGCATGGATGACCCGACCGTTCTTATTCAGGGGGAAAGCGGGACCGGAAAGGAAGTCATCGCCAAAGTGATTCACAAGAACAGCAATCGGCGGGCCGGCCCGTTTGTTTCGATCAACTGCGGGGCCCTGGTGGAAGGGCTTTTGGAAACCGAGCTTTTCGGCCACGTAAAAGGGGCTTTTACAGGGGCCATCCGCGACAAGGAAGGCCTTATGAAGACCGCTCAGGGGGGAAGCATTTTTCTGGATGAAGTGGCCGAAATGCCTTCTTCGCTGCAGGTGAAACTGCTTCGCGCCCTTCAGGAAAGAAAGATCAGACCGGTGGGAGATACGCGGGAACTGCATGTGGACACCAGGGTGATTGCGGCCACCAACGAGGATATCAATGAGGCCCTGAAGTCGGGCAAGTTGAGGAGCGATCTTTATTACCGGCTGAACGTAGTTTCCATTTATATACCCCCCCTGAGAGAACGAAAAGAGGACATCCCCCCGCTGGTGAACCATTTCATGACCCAGTTTGCAGAAAGGAGCAAGCGGCATGTGGTAAAAAAGATCTCCCCCGAGGCCTTGGGCCTGCTCCTGGAGTATGACTGGCCTGGAAATGTAAGGGAGCTGGAGAACGCCCTGGAAAGGGCGTTTGTACTGGGGCTGGACGAGACCATCGGAGTGGATGATTTACCTCCTGTTCTCAGGGGGGTGGGAGGCGACGTGAATGTGAGGGCCCGAAACTACCGCCTGAAGGACAACGAGATCCTTCTCATAAAGAGGGCCCTGGCGGAAACCCGTGGAAACAAGGCGGAGGCATCCCGGCTGCTCGGGATTAACCTGAGCACGTTGTACCGAAAAATGGCCAGATACGATATTTCGCAGAACTTCTTGCAAAATGCAAATTCTTGATTGCAAAATACAAAAACCGGTTCCCCTGTCCTCCGGCCATTGGGCAGGTCCTCTTAGAGTGCCATTCTGCCCCGCAAAAAGGCCTTCTACCTGTTTTCCCGACTAAAAAGCCCCCGAAGTCCATGGCCTGCCCTGCTTGTTGCTGTTTGGGCGAAACCTATTTTATGCCTGCTCAATCCATAAAGAATGGGTTCCCGCTCTCGGGCCTCTTTCCCTGTTCGCAAGGGAACGACCCGGATCATTTTCTTATTTTGCAAAAATACGGGTTTTGGCCGATTGCGCTTTCACTTTTTCCAGCCTGTCCATTCCATCCATATCATTATGAATAAGGGAATCTCCCCTGAGATTTGAAATGTCTGGCATGGACTTTGCTGAAAGACCTTGCGGGCAGTCGTTTGAACATCCTCAGGCTCCGGGCGCAGCGGCAGTGTCTGCAGACGAAATTGGATTTTGCAGGCGCCATGGCTCTCATGTTGAATGCCCAGGAAACAGAATGCGCCAGGATCTGCGGTCTCGCAGTCATAAACAGAACAAAACGGGGGAGAGACCATTGGGAAATGCAGCCGTACGGATAAAACATGCGGAATTTCCCGGCATGGCCCGGGACGAATGGGAAACCGGCCCTTGTTGCAGGGACGCATCCCGATATGGCGATATCATCGGCAGCAGCAGGGGGATGCAGGAGATTTATCGTCTGATCGAAAGGGTTGCTGACAGCGACAGCACCGTGGTCATTACAGGGGAGAGCGGCACCGGAAAGGGCATGGTGGCCCGGGCCATCCATAACAGGTCCGGGCGACGGGATCATTCGTTTGTCACTATCAACTGCGGGGCCATCCCCGAGAACCTGTTGGAGAGCGAACTCTTCGGACATGTGAGGGGGGCGTTTACAGGCGCCAGTGCAAACAAACCCGGCAAATTCCTCTTGGCCAAGGGGGGGACCGTCTTTTTAGATGAAATCGGCGATATGAGCCCCAATCTTCAGGTGAAGATCCTGCGGGTTCTGGAAGAAAGGGAATTTGAGCCGGTGGGTGGTTCAAAGACACTGCACGCGGACGTCAGGATCATTGCCGCAACCCATGCGAATCTGGAAGAGCTGGTCCAGCAGAAAAAATTCAGAGAAGACCTTTTCTACCGGCTGTATGTGGTGCCCATCAAGGTCCCTTCTCTCAAGGAGAGAAGATCTGACATTCCTCTCCTTGTTGCCCATTTTCTTCGCCAGTTCAACAGAAAGAATCATCGACGTGTGGAGGGGATCTCTGATGAGGCCCTTAACGCCATGCAGGCCTATGCCTGGCCGGGAAACGTGCGAGAACTCAAAAACGCCATGGAACGGATAGTGGTCTTAAAGGGAGAGGGGCGCATAGAACTGCATGACCTCTCACAGAAATATGCCAACGGAAGCAGCGCGGCCGCCATGGGGCACGTAGAGATCTCAGAAGACGGGATCGATCTGAATTCCGCTGTGACCGAATATGAACGCGCCCTTATTCTGGAGTCGCTGAAACGCACCAACTGGGTGAAGAATCAGGCAGCCAAGCTGCTTCAACTGAACAGAACCACCCTTGTGGAGAAGATCAAAAGACATAAATTGTCGGGCCCGAAGGCGTCATAGATGGATCCTCTTTGCTGCCCTGCAGAACCCTGTCAAAGAAGTGACGCCCGGGGGATTGGCTATTGACGTGAATCCTCGGCCTACCTGTCCCAGGGCTGTCTATCCCGGGAATTCTGCCGAAAAGGTTAAAAACCTCTCTCAACCCATGTGTCAGTACCCCGGCCTCCGGATATTTTCTTGGATCCGCCTTTCCCCGCCTCCCTTGATTTGTCTGATGGAGACCTCCCAGTTTCCACAGAAGATCCCGATCTCCGATTATCCTTCCCCGGGCTGACGGCACACGTCTTGCAGCGCAGGGACATTGATATCCCTGTCCGGAGGACTGAGAGAAGCCTTCTGTCTGTTTCAGCAGACGCTGGCTCTGACCCTGTCCAGTCTACGGGGGCCGGGTGCTTGATTCGGTGGGCCTTGGGCTTTTTGAAGGCCTGAGCCGATTTGAGGAGCAATTGAATGCATCCTATTTTGATTGTGGACAATGAGATCGATGTGAGATCAACCCTTGCGCATGCACTGAGCAGGAACGGATATTCGGTGGTGTCCGCGGCAAACGGCGTGCAGGCTATCGATGAATTCGGAAAGGGGAGATTCAGTTTGGTGATTTCCGACATGAGGCTTCCCGAAATGTCAGGGATCGATGTGTTGACCGCTGTGAAGCGGCTCTCTCCCCATGTGCCTGTCGTCATGACTACGTCAAACGGGACCATTGAAAACGCGGTGGAGGCCATGCAGCACGGGGCATCGGATTATATCCTGAAGCCTTTGTCTTTAGAGACGCTTGAAACGGTGATCCGGAATGCCTGCGAGAAGGCAAACGGTACGGCCCGGGCCATTTGTGCAGGGCAGGGCCTGGAGGGGGCCTCAAGCCCCAAGAGCATGATAACCCAGGATCCAAAGCTCTTGAAGGTCTTGAAGCTGGCGAAAGATATCGCCCCGAGCAAGGCCACCGTGCTCATCCAGGGGGAAAGCGGAACCGGGAAGGAGGTGCTGGCCTCATTCATCCACACACACCACAGCCAGGATGAAAGACCCTACATCGCCATCAACTGCGCCTCGTTGCCCGACGGGTTGGCCGAAAGCGAGCTTTTCGGGCATGAGAAGGGGGCCTTTACCGGGGCTATGAACCGAAAAAAGGGAAAATTCGAACTGGCAAACCACGGGACCATTGTCCTGGACGAGATCAGCGAGATGCCCATGCAGATGCAGGCCAAGTTGCTCAGGGCGATTCAGGAGAGGTCCATTGACCGGGTGGGCGGGACCAGTTCTATCCCTATAGATGTGAGGATCATTGCCATCAGCAACCGGGACCTTAACACGGCGGTCAAGGAGGGAAGGTTCAGAGAGGACCTGTTTTACCGAATCAACGTCATCCCCCTTACCATCCCTCCCCTCCGGGAGCGAAAGAAAGACATCCCTATCCTGAGCAGACACTTCCTGGAAAAATACGGATCGCTCTATGCAAAACCGGTGGCCGGGATATCCGATGCAGCGCTTTCTGTGCTGATGGGGCTTGAATGGCGTGGAAATGTAAGGGAACTGGAAAATACCATTGAGCGGGCCGTCCTCCTGACTGAAACAGATACCATTTTGCCGGAACATCTCTTCCTTGAACACGGGGAAGAAGACGGGGATCCATCGCATCAGATCAAACCAGGTCTCACGGTGAGGGAGATGGAAAGGGAACTCATATGTCAAACGCTCAAGGAAGTGGACCACAACCGCACTCATGCCGCGGAGATGCTGGGAATCAGCATCAGAACCCTGCGCAATAAGCTGCGGGAATACAAGGCGGAAGGTCTCTTGGAATCTAAAGATTCCTGAGGAGATGATGGATGTGGGAGGAGGAGAGCATCATGGGACTGGAAGGACTGTTTAAGGGCGCATTCCCCGCCCTGGAAAGGGCCTTGGATCTAAGGGCCATGAAACACGAGCTGATTGTATCCAACATTGCCAACAAGGATACGCCCAACTTCAAGGCGTTTGACCTGATCGTTGAAGAGGAGATGGCAAGATCGGAGGCGGGAAGCGATCCCGGTCGGCTCCGGCGAACCCATGAGGCCCATCTGCCTGAAAAAGGATCCGTCGGGACGTCAACCAAGATGAGGGGCGCCAGAGGAGGGGAAAGGGCTTTGAGAGGAGATGGGAACTCGGTGGATATCGACAGGGAGATGGCGAATCTGTCTGAAAACAATCTCCTGTATGACGCCCTCACGCAGATCATTTCAAAAAAATTTGATGGACTGGAAAATGTCGTCAAGGGAGGGACCTAATAGATGGATTATTTGAATGCCTTTCGCATCAGCGGTTCGGGCATGGCGGCCCAACGGCTTCGAATGGATGTGGCCACAAGCAACCTGGCCAACATCAACACAACGCGGACCCTGGAGGGAGGACCCTATCGGAGAAAAGACGTGGTCTTTGAAAGTGAACCGATTCAGGGTTCATTTGAAAACGCGCTTGAGTCATCCCTCTCGAGAAAGGTGTCGGGCGTCAGGGTGGCGGACATCATAGAAGATCCGCGGCCCCCCCTCTCCAAATTCGACCCACAGCATCCAGATGCGGACGATAAGGGATACATACAGGTCCCCAGGATCAATCTGATGGAAGAGATGGTCAATATGATGTCGGCCGCTCGAAGCTATGAGGCCAACGTGACCGCCATGAAGGCCACCAAGGATATGGCATTGAAGGCACTGGAGATCGGGAGGTAGGGATCATGACGGACATCATCGTCAAGAACAGGCTTGAGACGCTTCCTCTGACCCCATCCGGCAGCGAGGCCCGTGTCGGGTCGGGCAAATCATTTGGAAGCATGCTGTCAGAGGCTGTCGGCGAAACAGAACGGCTTCGCAGGACCGCGGATGCAGCCGTCGCTGATTTGGCGGCCGGCAGGAATGTGAGCATTCATAAGACCATGATCGCCATGGAAAAGGCGAGCATCTCCTTTAAGCTCATGATGCAGGTGCGAAACAAGGTGATTTCAGCCTATCAGGAAATAATGCGGATGCAGGTCTAAACGTGAGAGGGATGAGGGGAGAAGAATGGGCATTAACGAGATTCCATCTCAATTGAGGGCGGTGCTGCGGGGCATGACGCCTGCCAAGATATTTGCCCTTGCGCTTGTGGTATCCCTTACCATCGGCGGTTTCATCGTCCTGCTTACGTGGTCGGGAACCTCGGATTATCAACCTCTCTATACCCACCTGACCCCGGAGGATGCGGGGGCCATATTGACGCGGCTCAAGGAGAAGAATATTCCCTACAAGGTGGCTTCCGGTCGCGATGCCATAGAGGTGCCAAGCGATCGCCTGTATGAGACGCGACTTGAGCTGGCCTCCGAGGGGCTTCCCCTGGGGAGCGGAGTGGGATTTGAAATCTTTGACAATGCCAGGCTGGGCATGACTGAATTTGTCCAGAACGTCAATTTCCAGAGGGCCTTGCAAGGCGAGCTTTCTCGGACCATCAATCGGTTTGACGAGGTGGAGGGGTCGAGGGTCCATATCGTGATGGGAACGAAGTCCCTGTTTGCTGAAGACGAGGAACCTGCCACGGCATCCGTTATCCTCAAGCTGGTCCCGGGAAGGGCACTCAGCAAGGAGCAGGTCCAAGCTGTGGTCCACCTGGTGTCGTCAAGCGTGTCGGGGCTTAAACCGCAAAACGTGACGGTGGTGGACAATTATGGGAAGATGCTGGCCGGATCCGGAAACCGGTCCGGTGAGGGGCCTATCAATTCGGATCAACTGGCATTGCAGGAGAAGCTGGAAAAAGGGCTGGAGGATCGCGTCCGCACCATGCTGGAAACCGTTCTGGGACCGGGGAAGGCCATTGCCAGGGTATCCTGCACCCTCAATTTCACGAAAGAGGAGAAGACCGAAGAGCGTTATCGTCCTGACAGCAAAGTGGTTCGAAGCGAGCAGATTCTGAACGAGACCGCCGGAGACATCCAGAGGTCTGAAAAAGGGGTTCCCGGGATTCTGTCCAATACGGCAGAGGGACAAGCGGCCATGGCCCAGGAAGCAGATTCCAGGTCGTCTATGAGCGAAGGCTTCAGCAAGCAGGAGCGAACTGTCAATTATGAGATCAGCAGGGTGACAAGTCACACCCTGGAAGGCTGGCCCAAGGTTGAGAGGGTTTCGGCCGCTGTGGTGGTCGACGGCATCCATACCTATATTGAAGGAGAGAAGGGAAAGGGTGAGTGGAAATACACCGCGAGATCGGGCGAAGAGATGGCCAAGATCACCAAGATAGTAAAAAGGGCCGTTAATTTTAATGCGGATAGGGGAGATGAGATTGAGGTGGTTAATATCCCGTTCAAGAAGGTCGATGCCGGGTGGGAAGAGGGAGCAGAGGGAGATGCGAATCGCTGGCTTTCCTATGCACGGGAATACGGCCCTTCCGCCAAGACCACAGCGATGGTTGCCTTTCTTTTCTGTGTATTCCTGTTTGTGGTGAGGCCCCTGCTGCGATGGCTGATCAGCAGCACAGGTCCCAAAGAGAGGCCGCTCATGCAGCTTCCCAAGACCGTGTCGGAGATAGAGAGTGAATACGGGGAAAGACCTTCCAAGATAGAGCAGGCCGCCAAACTCCTTGCATCGGATGAAGAGGGTTCCGTCGATCTTATGCGAAGATGGTTAAGTGAGGGAAAGGCATAATGTATTCCTGTAGGGTTGATTGAAAAGGCAAAGAAGGGCAGCGCCTATGGACCCCAAACATCTGCCTGGCTCGATCAAGGCCGCCATCCTCATCCAGTCTGCAGGAAGGGTGGTATCCGAAAGGATCCTGAGCAGGCTGGAAGAAAACCAGCGAAATATGGTCAAGGAACACCTCGCCCAGATGGGGGAAGTATCGCCCGATCTGGCCGAGAAGGTAGCAGAGGAGTTTCTTCAGCTTTCGGAGCAGAGAAAAACACACCAGACCGGGAGTCCGCATCCCCTGGGCTTGTCGGCGCCCGACGAGGCGTCTCCGTCTACCCCTTCGGAAAAGACCTCAGACCTTGTGGCCCTCAGGGCCCTTGAGCCGGACCACCTTCTGGAACTGGTGAGAGAAGAACACCCTCAAACCATAGCCATGATCCTGGTGCACGTCAGCCCGGAGGTTGCCAGTGTTGTGCTGGCCAATCTGCCTGACGAGACCAAGGCGGATGTGGGCAGAAGGATTGCAACCCTGGACAAGGTCGGGGCAGGGATGCTGGAGGAGATCGGAAAGATTTTTTCGGATGTCTTGAAAGAAAACGAGGAATCCATAAGCCACGTAAGGGGGGGAGCAGGGCTCATGGCCGAAATCCTCAATCAGATCGATCCCATGTCCGGGGAGATTATCCTGGACGAAATCGAAGAATTCGATCCCGACCTGGCAGCGCAGATCAAGCAGAGGATGTTCACCTTTGAGGACCTCATCCTGGTTGATAACAAGGGGCTGCAGAAGGTATTGAGAAAGGTGGAGTCAAAGGAACTGGCCATTGCCCTGAAGGCAGCCTCCGAGGAGGTCAAACAGAAGATCTTCTCCAATATGTCTGAACGGGCCGCGCAGATGGTAAACGAAGAGATTGAAATGCTGGGGGCGGTCAGGATGAAGGACGTGGAAGACGCACAGCATGCCATCACGCGGATTATCCAAGAGATGGAGGATCAGGGGGAAGTGGTCATCAGCGGCAGGAAAGGGGAACAGCTCATTGTATAGGAACGGGAACAGCAATCGGTGGGCCCATGATGAAAATGGGCCTGTTGTTTATCGCTTCCCGAGCCTACCTGAGGAGTTCTCGGCGGGCCAGGGCACGGCATCGTCCGATAAAAAGGGGTGCGACATCGGTTTTGAAAACCAATCCGCCGAACCCATGTTTTTGTCCCTTTTTGACAATGGCCAGGAAAAGGCATCGGAAACCGAGAATTCGGAGGGGGATGTCCAGGCCAGGTTGGCACAGACCCGTCAACAGGCGTATCAGGAAGGCTTTGAAGAGGGAAGAAGGGCCGGCGGGGAAGGTGAGAAGGAACGACTCAAGGAGACCCTGAAATCCCTTGAGGCGGCTGTAGACGGGATCGAAAGGGCCAAAGTGGAATTGTATCGCGACGCTGAAATGCAGGCGGTGGAACTGGGCCTGAGGATAGCCAGGAGGATTATCTGCAGGGAGGTTTCCCTGGATCGGGATATGATCTGTCGAGTCTTGAGAGAGGGGCTCAAAAAGGTAAGGGATCAGAAAGAGATCCATGTCAAGATGAACCCTGAAGATCTCAGGAGCGTGGAAGAGGGAGATCCCGGTTTGGTCCGTCCGGCAGGGACACACGGGAAAGTAACTCTGGAGGCGGGGGAGGGGATTTGCAGGGGAGAGTGCGTGATTGAAACCGATTTCGGCGTAATTGACGCAAGGATAGAAAGCCAGATTCAGACCATTGAGGATGCCCTCAGACGTATGCTTCAAGAGGGCTCGGTGACGGGATAAATGGAAACGGAATGTATGCGCTGGATCTGAACAAATATCTCTCTGCCGTGGATGCGATCAGTCCCATCGTTGAGACCGGGCGGGTGGTAAAAGTGGTCGGGTTTATTGCAGAGGCGGATGGACCTGCATGCAGGCTGGGAGGGGTTTGCGACATATGCCTCAAGGGGAGCGGGGAGAAGGTGCAGGCCGAGGTGGTAGGCTTCAGGGAAAACCGGGTCCTGCTGATGCCCTTTGGAGAGATCAGGGGCGTGGGCCCTGGGAGCCGTGTGGTGGCAAGGGAGCAGCAGGCCCTCATCAGTGTGGGGCAGCGGTTTTTGGGAAGAATCTTGGACGGTCTCGGAAGGCCTATTGACGGCAAGGGTCCTGTTGCGGTCGACGCGGCGTATCCCATCTACGGAAAATCGCTGAATCCTTTTTTAAGAAAACGGATCCGGGAGCCGCTGGATTTGGGGGTCAGGGCCATCAATGGGGTTCTGACCGTAGGCAGGGGGCAGCGGATCGGCATTTTTGCAGGGTCCGGCGTTGGGAAGAGCGTCCTTTTGGGGATGATTGCCCGCAATACCCGTGCAGAGGTCAATGTCATTGCCCTGATCGGGGAACGGGGAAGAGAGCTGAACGAGTTCATACAAAAAGACCTGGGAGAAGAGGGTCTGAAAAAATCGGTTGTGGTGGTGGCCACATCGGACAGTCCGCCCCTTATACGGATGCGGGGCATTTTTGTGGCCACTGCCATTGCTGAATATTTCCGGGACCTGGGAAAAGATGTCATCCTCATGACAGATTCCCTCACCCGCTTTGCCATGGCCCAGAGAGAGGTGGGGCTTGCGGTCGGCGAGCCTCCCACCAGCAAAGGGTATACCCCCTCGGTGTTTACCCTCCTTCCCCAGCTCCTGGAAAGGGCCGGAACCTGTTCAGGGCCGGGCGCCATTACCGGCCTTTATACGGTTCTGGTTGAGGGAGACGATATGAACGAGCCGATCGCCGATGCTGCAAGGGCCATCCTGGATGGTCATATTGTTCTGTCGCGGGACCTCGCCGCACAAAATCATTACCCGGCCATTGATGTGTTGAGCAGCGTGAGCCGGCTGATGCCGGATGTTTCAGGCAGGAAGCACAAGGAGGCCGCCGGCCGGCTCAAAGAGGTCTTGGCCACCTACAAGAAGGCCGAAGATCTTATCAATATCGGTGCATATGCCGCGGGGAGCAATCCGAAGATCGATTATGCCATCCAGATGATCGATCGCGTCCATGTTTACCTGAAACAGGGAATCGACGAAAAGGAGTCTCTTGAGACCAGCATCCAGAAGCTGTGCGCCATGTTTCAGCAGGCTTCGAAGGGCAGTTCATGAACAGGTTCGATGAAAATTCCATAGGGTTGGCAGACAGGTTCTGACATCCGTCTCAACCTCGGGGCGCCATGTATCGATTCAGTTTAGAAACAGTGCTGACTCACCGAAGGCATATTGAGGACACCCTGTTGAAGGCCTTTTTGGACGGAAAGAAAGCTCTGCGCATAGAGGAGAGAAAGCTCGCCTTTTTTGACCAAATTACGCGGGAGAGCCTCCAAGAGCTTAAAGAGAGGGAGAAAAGGGGCGCAAGCATTTCTCACATTTCCCTTTATTATGGCTACCTACGGGAGATTGCCGTTAAACGGGGAGTGCAGGTGCAAACAATTGCCGAGGCAGAGAATCGCCTGCAAGAGAAGTACAATGCCCTGATCGAGGCCATGAAGAATCGTAAGATCCTGGACAGGCTGAAAGAGAAGGAGCTGAAAACATACCTAAAGGAGATGCAAAAAGAGGAACAAAACCTGACGAACGAGATTGCGGTCGCCAGGTTCAACAGCAACAGAAAGTCCCCATAGATTCCACCACGACCAGTCGCTCCGCCCATTCTTGCCAACACCCCCTGACCCCGCCTATTTTCCAGTCTCATGGCATCGCGCGGCAAAAGTTTACCTGAGGAAGGCATCTTTTGCCGAAACCAGGCGTCTGAGCATGACTCGCTTTCCAATGGCGAGATGCCCGTAAGGCTTGCAGCCTGTGTGTCATAAAAGTAAAATGCTTTTAAATTCAATTAGATAGATATAATACAGGAGTCAGATCAAGGCCGGGGGAGGGAGCCAAAAGGCCGCAGGCTGCGAATTGGCATTCAGGTTGCAACAAGCAGGGAACAGAGGTGAACCGTTATTGGGTGGGCTGCAGGGAGTGGCGCTATGTTGAATGATATTTTTTTGCTCAGAAGCCAGGACGGCGGGCCTTCGGGATGCGTGAAACATGGGAAGGAAGGATCGGGCAGGGTGAATGGACGGTTGCATCCTGATGATAAGCTGGCATCCAGATTTCCCGCGGATTTCCAGTCTTTCTTTTTCATGGAGGCCTTGCGGCGGAAAGACGGTCTGAAGCCGCAGGCAGTTGGCGAGACAGCGAAGCCCATGGCGGGGTCTGATAATGTTTTGTGGGGGACCCCGGAGACTCGAGGCGGGACGCCTGCCAAGGATCTGCGTGCAGAGGGATCGGCGATAGGGCTGGGTGCAAAGAAGGAAAAGGGAAGGGCGGCAGTGCTTCAGGGGGAGAAATCCGGGAGGGACGGCCTGAAAATGGGGGTCGTGCCGGGGAAAGGCCAAGGGGGAAAAACCGGCAGGATGGTTGAGCCTGGACAGGGTGCAAAGGGCGAGTTGGCGTCCTGGTCGACCTCTGGAAAAGGATCTGATAGGGTGGATGAGAAAGCGGAAAGCCCTGTCAGGGTGAAGGCTCCCAAAGCCGAAGGCGGGATGCCGGGCATTATGAAAGAGGCGTGCGGATACGCCCCGAAGCAAGAGGGTCAAAATCAGAAGCCGGGAAAAAAGGCCGACGGATCTGAAATCAAAATCAGGCATGAAGCCCTTGCTCTCAGGTTTGCCCACACTGCGATGGAAAAGGGGGCGCCGAAGGAAGGGCGCGTCGGGGGGTCTGAGGGGGAAAAGATGGAGGAAGGAACTCAGGCCAAAAAAAAACCGGGTCTTCATGCCGGCCGCGGCGAACAGGCGAAAGGCGCGTCTTACAGAATCCAATTGGGGGGGCAGGAGAGCGAATCGCTCTTTGTAAAACCGAGGGAAGAGAGGGAAATCCCTGGTCCAATCAGCAAAACGGGCGTCATGGCTGGGGACGGGGTCCGGGACCGAGCAGCCACGAAGTCCGAGGCTGGGCTTCCGGATACTGGCCAAGCGACTGCCGGCCATGGGTCCCATTCGTCCAAAAGGGCCTTTCAGACCTCAGCTTCTGCAGGAGCGCAGACCACGGCCCGGTCATTCAAGGAAAAGGGGATCCGCCAGATTGTTGAAAAGGCCTCCCTCAACTGGAGGAGTGGAAAACAGGAATTCAGCATGGAGCTGAAGCCCGAGTCTCTGGGTCGGCTCAAGGTTGTGATTTCCACAGAGGATCACCAGGTCAAGGTAAAGGTGGTGGCCCAGACGCAATCCGCCAAAGAGTTGATAGAGGGCAGCCTCACGCAACTCAAGGCCAGCTTTCAAAGTCAAGGGTTGAAAGTGGATCTCTTTGATGTGTCGGTGGGACAGGAGTCCAGACATGAAGCCACGGCCTTTGATCCAGGTCCATCCCATAAGAGGACAGGGTCGGGGCTTCATCCCTCCTGGCAAGGGCGTGGGAAAGGGATTGAAGATGACGGGCCGGATCAATGGGTAGGGGGTGGAACGCCACAGGGATGGGATGAAAGAGCAGTGAATTTTTTCGCATGATCAGGCGCAGCAACTTACTGGATCGTTTAATGACAAAGGGCAAAAGCAAAAGCCCGGAAGAATGCAGCAGAAACAGGGAGAGGAAGCCATGAGCCTTACCGAGCCGGTCGGCGCCGCAGCCGCGATCTTAGGACAGACAAGGGCAGGGGACAAGAGCGCTGTCAACAAGGATGATTTTTTGACGCTGCTGGTGGCCCAACTACAGTATCAGGATCCCCTCAACCCCATGGAGGGCACGGAGTTCACCTCTCAGCTTGCGCAGTTCAGTTCTTTGGAACAACTGACAACGATCAATGAGAATCTGGAATACCTCCAGCTTTATGAGGCCTCTTTGAACAATGCACAGGCTGTCAATTTTATAGGGAAGACGGTGAGGGCCTTGAGCGATGCCGTTGCTGTAACAGACGGTGTCGCGCCAGGGCTGCATTTTGATCTGGCAGGGGATGCTGCCCAAGCGCACGTGACCATCTATGACGGAGGCAATCATGTTGTCAAGACGATTCGCTGCGGGGCGCTGACCGAGGGACTGCATGGGATCGAGTGGGATGGCACTGACAACGCAGGTGATCAGGTGGCTGACGGCATGTACCGATTTGAGGTGGTGGCAGAAGATGCGAATGGGAATGCCGTGGTGGCGTCCAAGCTGGTTGAAGCACAAATAGAGGGCATCGCATTTGAAGGGGGGACCACCTACCTGATTTCCGGCGAACTGCGGATCGCGATGGGCGATGTGACTGCAGTGAAGCAGGGAAGCGAGGATTAGATCCCAAGGGCATAAGCCGCCTCAGGGAAAGGACGCTATAAAGGGAGTCAATCTAAAAAAAGAGGAGGACGAAAAAATGATAAGCTCACTCTATTCGGGAACAACGGGGATGCAGGCCAATTCGGTTGCCATGGGGGTTGTGGGGTCCAATATCGCCAATGTCAACACCATCGGGTTCAAGACCGGCACGGCCTCTTTCGCCAATATCCTCAGCCAGAACATCTCTGACGGGGGGGTTGAGGTCTGGGGAATGAATGAATCGTGGGCCCAGGGATCCCTGCAGCACACAGGGAATGCCACCGACGTGGCGGTGGTGGGAAAGGGGCTCTTTATGGTGGTGGATGAGACCGGGCAGACCTATTACACACGGGCCGGGGCGTTTAGCTTTGATCGGAATGGAAGCCTGGTCAACAATGACGGCCTCAAGGTCCAGGGATATAAGTTGGGTCCTGACGGGCAGCTGGGGGCAATCGGCGACATCAATATCGCGGGGCTCAGTTCTCCACCGAGCGCCACCAGTGAGATGTTTATGGATTTCAATCTGACCGGAGAAGTGACTGCGGCAACGGCGACCATTGAAGGGAGCGAGCCCTATTCGGGGGTGACCTACACGGCTGCTTCCCCGGGCGAGGATGGGAATGAGATCAGCATCCGCCACATCGACTCCGGCGGAGGGGGCCTGACTGTTTCTGTTTCCGGCAGCGCCATTACCGTGGACCTGGGCGGTGCAACACCGACTGCCAGCGAAGTGGCCGAGGCGGTTAACAACGATGCGGATGCCAGCGCCCTGGTAGAGGCGGCTCCTGTAGGGAATGGGAGCGGGCATATTGAAATTTGCGGCACGAGGTTCCTTTCAGGCGGGGCAGAGCCTTCAAATTTTACCGCCACCACCACGGTTTATGATTCTTTGGGCAATCCCATCAGCCTTTCCATAGATTTTATGTACGATGCCGAACTCTCTCAGTGGAACTGGATAGCGAAGTCGTCCGCGGGGACCGCAGGGGGGTACGGGATCATCAAATTCGACTCCAGCGGCCAGCTCGATACGGCGAACAGCATGTGGGACACAGGGGCGCCAGATGATCCGCCGGCCCCCTCCAAAAGCATCAATGAGGACGGAAACCCACAGATTACCATCGAGAATCTCACAAGCGGGGCCGCCAATATGGCCATCGAGTGGGACATGACAGAAGATTCTGTCATTACCGGCTATGCAGCGCCCTCGGCAATCAGCAGTCAGAGTCAGAACGGCTACGCCAGCGGCGATCTGATTGATGTGAAATTGACGAATGAAGGAATCATCGCCGGCGTCTTTTCCAACGGCAAGACAGAGGAGATCTATCAGATCGGTTTGGCCGGTTTCTCCAACTATCAAGGGCTGACGGCCATTGGCGACAATCTCTATAAAGAAACGATAAACTCAGGCAAGGCGATTTTCGGCGCAGCCGAAACCGGGGGCCGCGGCAGCATCAATTCGGGGGCGCTTGAGATGTCCAATGTAGATCTGGCGGATGAATTCGTCAAGATGATTACCATTCAGCGGGCCTATCAGGCTAATTCAAAGGTCATTGTCACCAGCGATCAATTGCTGCAAGAGCTTATCAATCTGAAACGGTAAACATAAGGGCCTATCCTCCTGTCCTGTGCGCAGGCCGTAAGAGGGAGGGGTGCTGAAACTGCTTTGGAAGTCAGAAGGAGGGATAAAGATGATTCAGGTGACGCGGTTGGACAATACGCAGATGGTTGTGAATGTGGAAATGATCCGGTCCTTAAGTGCCACTCCCGATACGGTGATTACCTTTACCACCAATGACAGGATGATTGTCAAGGAGCCGGTGGAAGAGATCTCCAAGCGCATACTGGCCTATCAGCGCAGTATTCATTGCGGCGTGGATCATCTGTTCGCCGGGCCCCTTGTCAAGGATTGCGGAACAGCTATTGCCTGAGGTGTATGGCAGGACCGGGGCCTGTTGCCGCCCCCGGGCCTGTCGTCCTTCGGTGAAACGTCAAATCCATGACAATTGAAAAGGGGCCCATGAGCGCCTGTTTTGGGATTGCCCCTGTTCGTCGTTCCCATGGCGGCAGGGGCGGTGACTTTCGCGCCCGGGGCCCCACCAGCCCGAATACCCATTCTCCGGGCTAATTTCTTGAAAATCCATCCCTTTTTCCTTATCCCCGAACACCATCCCATTGAGCATGATCCATAGGGCGCCTGTATGCGTCCATCTCAGGAAGGAGTCAGTGTCCACAAAGCCTCGGAAAGGCCCGGGGGACTGAAATATCCGAACAGATGGCACAGTGCTTGCTTCAGCTCCTGATGAAGACAACGCACAAAGGAGACTATCCCTTGGATCTTGCAACTCTTGCCGGCATTCTTTTTTCCGGCGTGCTGGTGGTCAGCGCTATACTGTTAGGGGGCTCAGGGGCCTGGTTTATCAACGGTCCCTCCTTGATGATCGTTTTCGGGGGGACCATGGGCGCCACCCTCCTGAGTTATCCTCTGGGCCAGATTCTGGGGGTCTTCAAGATCGTCATGAATGTGTTTATTCATCGATCCCAGTCCACCGAGAAGGTCATCAACATGATGATCGAATTTGGCAAGCTTGCCCGAAAGGAGGGAATTCTCTCCTTTGAATCCAAGCTGAAGGACATCGATGACCCCTTTTTTGTAAAGGGTCTGGAGCTGGCCATTGACGGTGTGGAATCGCAGGCAATCAAAAACGTCTTGACAACCGAAATCGCCTACGTGGAAGAGCGTCATGCCCTGGGCGCCGAGATATTTGTGAGCATGGGCTCCTATGCCCCTGCGGTGGGGATGCTGGGCACCATCATCGGCCTGGTCCAGATGCTTATGCAGATGGAGGATCCCAGCCAGATAGGTGCACCCATGGCGCTTGCACTCCTGACCACATTCTACGGAACCCTTTTGGCAAACCTCCTTTTTTTGCCCATTGCCGCCAAGCTCAGGACGCGGAGCAAGGAGGAGATATTTTTAAAAGAGCTCGTGCTGGAGGGGATTATGTCCATTCAATCCGGCGACAACCATCGCGTCATTGAACAGAAGCTGAGGGCGTTTTTGCCAAAGCGCAAGGCGGGCCCTCCGACCGAACCGGCCCAAAAAGAGGAGGCCGGCGAAGGAGGCGCATAGAGAAGAGATGGCGGAAACCGCAAGGAAACGGAGCAATGGAGATAAAGGACCATCTTCGTCCGGCTGGGAGATTGTTTATACCGGATTCATCCTCATTATGCTCTCCTTTTTTATCATGCTGTGCTCATTTTCAACCATTGAGAAGTCAAAGGTGGAGCATTTCGTCGCCTCCTTTTCGCGTGCAGTGAGCATGCTGCCAGGAGGGGTCAAGGTCAGGTCAGGCGACCAGGCCCGGCACTCCCTGCCCGATATCGCGTACGAGCAGGGTGAAGTGGCTGTAATATTCCAGGAGCTGCTCGAGGCCGTGGATGAACTGGGCCTGGAAGACGATCTCACTGTTCAGACCTTGCGCGACGGCCTGATACTCATGCTGGCCAACAAGGCCCTTTTCGAATTGGGGGTTGCGGAAATCTCGGAGGATGCCTTTCCATTGCTCGACAAGATCGCTGACATCATTGCAAAGGGCGACTGCCCTGTGGAGATAAGGGGCCATACAGACAATATCCCTATCCAGACAGAGAGGTTCCCCTCCAATTGGGAATTGTCCACAGCCCGCGCCGTCAATGTATTGCGATATTTCGTCAAGACTCACGACATCTCCCCTGAGCGGCTCTCTGCCGCAGGATTCGGGGAATTCAGGCCGGTCGTCCCAAACGAAAACGACAGACTTCGCGCCAAAAACAGACGGGTCGAAATCATCTTCAGGCTGAGCAGGGACAATCGGATGGGGGAGGGGGACGAAAAGGAGGAGGCGTTTTGATGAGAGGGCGTTCACCAAAGGGGGATGGCCGGGAAACGGCCCGATGGCTGACGACCTTCAACGATATGATTACACTCCTGATGGTCTTTTTTGTCCTTCTCTTTTCCATGGCGACCACAGATATAACCAAGCTGAAGCAGTTTCAGGTATCCATTATGAGAGGGCTCGGGATACTGGAAAAGGGAGAAGGGGCAGCCATCGGCCTTATAGAATCCTTTGGAGACAAAGGGCAGTACAAGGCAACCGTAAAGGGTCGATTTATACCAGAGGGCGAAGAACGCATCGAAGACTACATGGAATCGCTCGAGGCCTTTAATGATGTGGAGTTTCTGTTGAGGGGAAAGGACCGGGTAATGGTGCTGGACGGGGCCGCCCTTTTTGAGTCGGGTTCGGCTGATATCAGCCCCGAGGCTGTTCCGTTCTTGAAGAGGCTTTACAAGATAATCGATGCCTGCTCATGCCCGATAAGAGTTGAAGGACACACTGACAATGTGCCCATTTCAACAGAAAAATTTGCGTCCAACTGGGAGCTCTCAACCACAAGGGCGGTCAATATCGTCAAGTTTTTTATTGAAGAGGGAAATATCGCGCCTGAGCGGCTTTCGGCCGTTGGATATGGCGAATTAAGACCCCTGGCATCCAATGACACGGCCGAGGGAAGGGCCAGAAACCGGCGGGTGGAAATTGTTTTGGCAGGGAGCGAGGAAAAATAGCATGGCGAAAAAATGGTGGTTCATTCTGATAGCGGTCCTTGCGGTAATGGCGATAGGTGTTGCCGCTGCGGTTTTTATTTATTTTGAGAGCAGGGCCCCTTTGTCTGACATGGGTGAAGACGCTGCCGTGACAAAAGAGGGCGCAACCGGAAAGACGACCGCCGAGGACAGGGTCAATTTCGCCCTCGACCCATTTATCGTCAATCTTGCGGATCCGGGGGGAAAACGATACCTGAGCACAAGGATCGTCCTGCAGCTGAACAATAAGGATGCGCTCCCGTTCCTGGAGAAAATGGCGCCTGAAATGCGCGACCGGATATTAATGATCCTCCCTACCAAGACGTTCAACGACATTCGGACAGTGGAGGGAAAAAATGCATTGAGGGCAACCCTCATCGCCGCTCTGAACGAGATTGTAGGAGAAGGAAAGATAATTAACATCTTTTTCCAAGAGTTTGTGGTGCAGTAAGGGTGAACTGTTATGGCTGATCAGATACTGACCCAGGAAGAGGTGGACGCCCTCCTGTCCTCCATGAAGGCGGGAGATGTTGACCTCACCGTGCAGGAGGAAACGGAAGAGAGCTCGGAGCAGCAGATTCCGGTCTATGATTTGACATCTCAGAATATCATGATGCGTGAGCAGTTCGATGTCCTTGACGAGGTGTTTGACCGGTTTGCCAATTACTTTCGAAGCTCCATCGCCACATCTTTCAGGGCCCCTATCGATACCAGACTGGCCTCCACCGAGATGGTCAAGTTCGGGGACTTTCTGGAGGGGCTCCCCAATCCTTCAAGCTTTCATACGTTTCGAATGGAGCCTCTCATTGGCTCCGCACTCCTTGCCCTGGAACCGAATCTTGTATTCTTTCTTATCGATTGCATGTTCGGCGGGTCCGGGAGGTCAATGGTCATCCAGGAAAGGGACTTTACACTGATCGAGCAGCGCGTCATGCGGAAATTTGCCAGTGATACCCTGAAGGACCTGGAAAAGGCATGGGAGTTTGTAGAGGCGATGCAGATGTCGCTGGGAAAGAGCGAAACCAAACAGCAGTTCGTTCGCCTGGTCGCGCCGGGCGACATGGTGATTGCCGTGGCCTTCTCCGTATCCCTGGAAGAGTTTACAGGCCAACTCTGGCTCTGCATTCCCTATCTGCTGCTGGAGCCCATCAAAGACAAGCTTTCCTACAAGAATATCCGGGAAGCGGAACTGGAGAATGCGTGGAACTTGCAGTTGCAGAAGCTGTTGAGCGATACAGAAGTCAACGTATCCGTGGAACTGGGAAAATCATCCTGGCGGGTGAGGGATGTGTTGCGTCTGCGGGAAGGGGATGTTGTTCGCCTCAATACCGGTCCCCAGAACCCTGTCCCCGTCATGGTGGAAAAAGTCCCCAAGATGCTGGGCATTCCTGGGGTCATTGCCGGAAACCGGGCTGTGCAGGTCACCGAGCTGTTGAATACGCTCCATGAAAAAAGCCCTTTTTAACCTGCCCTGTGTGGGGTGCCTGAGATATGAATGAGAAAGAAAAAAAGGCGAATGGCGTCTTATCTTCGAAAGATGAAGCGGTTCCTTCTGATGCAGTCAATCTGGATTTTGTTCTGGATATTCCCCTGCAGGTCACCGTGGAACTGGGCCGCACCGAAATGGTGGTCAGCCAGCTTTTGAAACTGGCCCAGGGATCCATTGTGGAACTGGGCAAGTCGGCAGGACAGACCCTTGATATCCTGGCAAACCGTCAGTTGATTGCCAGAGGGGAAGTCGTGGTAGTAAAAGACAAGTATGCCATTCGCATCACTGAAATCGTAAGCCCTGCAGAAAGGGTAAAGAAGCTTAAATGAGTCAATCGCCGGATCTCATCGCCACAGCTGTCAAGATGTTCATTGTGCTCGGCATATTGCTGGGGGGCTTAATGGCCTCTCTTTACCTCGTGAGGAGGGCAATGATCCGAAAGGGCATTCAGTCAAAGGGGAAAATGATCAAGGTTCTGGCAAGCAATTACATCGGCGTCAAGAAGAATATCTCCCTTGTTGCGGTCCCGGGTTCGGTATTGGTTCTGGGGGTGACGGCGGATCGGATCAATGTGCTTGCCAAGATCGATGACCCTGAAATCCTGCAAGGAATGACCTCTGCGCAACATGAGCCGGAGCCGTGGTCGTTTTCAGATCATATTCAAAAAATATCGTTGCGTTACAAAGGGAAAAAGGATCAGACATAAGAGGCGAGGGTGCGGCATGGGTCAAAGAGGCTCTCGGCGGGCGAGATAAGATGACAAGACATTTGACATATCTGGCGAGTGCTGTACTTTTTTTCGTGGGCCTTGCCGGCATGCTGGAGCCCGCCTGCTGGGCCGCTGGTCCGCAGACCAATCCGTCCTTCATAAACATCGGCCTTGACACGGCCGGGGACACGGGACAGGTATCGGTGGTGTTGCAGATCTTCCTGCTTTTGACCGTTTTGTCTCTGGCGCCCGCTATCCTGATTACACTCACCTCATTCACGCGAATTGTAATCGTGCTTTCCCTCCTTCGGAGGGCCCTGGGGACCATGCAGAGTCCGCCAAACCAGATCATTGTCGGGCTGTCTCTGTTTCTGACCATCTTCATCATGATGCCGGTCTGGACTGAGGTGAACCAGAACGCACTTCAGCCCTATATGGATAAACAGATCAACAATGAGGAGGCGCTCAAGGCGGCTGTGGCGCCCCTCAGGAAATTCATGATCAAGCAGACCAGAGAAAAGGATATGGCCCTGTTCGTGGGCATCGCCGGGGTCAAGCGTCCGCAGAATGTGGAGGATGTCCCCACCACCGTTTTGATTCCCTCTTTTATCATCAGTGAATTGAAGACGGCCTTCCAGATCGGCATGCTTCTTTACGTGCCTTTTTTGGTGATTGATATGGTGGTGGCCAGTGTACTTCTCTCCATGGGCATGATGATGCTGCCGCCCATTATGGTATCCCTGCCATTTAAACTGATGCTCTTTGTGCTGGCCGATGGTTGGTACTTGATCGTAGGGTCTGTAGTAAAGAGCTTCGGATAATAATCTGTGAGGAGATAAAGATATGAGCCCCGATTTTGTTGCAGGCTTCTTCATGGAGGCATTGAAGACAGCCATTTTGCTGGCCGCGCCCATGCTCGGCGCCGGTCTGATCGTCGGCCTCCTGGTGAGCATGTTTCAGGCGGCCACACAAATCAATGAAATGACCCTGGTATTCATCCCCAAGATGCTGGCTGTGGGGGTAGCGCTGCTGGTGTTTTTCCCATGGATGCTGGAGCTGATCATGGATTTCACCCGAAACGTTTTTATCAATATCCCTTCGTTCGCGCGGTAAGAAGGCGCCGGAAAAGGTCGCAACTGCGTATATGAGATGGTCAATTTCAATGTCCCGCTGGTTGAAATACAGTTATTCCTTTTCATCTTCCTGAGGGTCGGCGCTATCCTTATGACCCTGCCGGTCTTCGGGGGGGCGGGCATCCCTGCCGCGTTCAAGATTGGACTGTCGTTTGCGGTTGCCGTCCTCCTGTATCCGATCCTGCAGCTGAAAACCCCGGTCGAGCTGAGCGTCATTTCCCTGAGCCTGGGAATGGTCAGCGAAATTATCCTGGGGACCATTATCGGTCTGTCGGTCAGGATGGCGTTTACCGCGGTTCAACTGGCAGGACAGCTTGTGGGATTCCAGATGGGCCTGGCCATGGCGAACGTGATTGATCCCTCCACGAGCGAACAGCTGCCGCTCCTGGGGGAACTCAATAACATCGTGGCCATATTGATTTTTTTGACCATTAATGCCCACCACTGGTTTCTGCTTGGCGTGGCGGACAGTTTCAGGCTGGTGCCGCCCTTTTCATTCCAATTTACCCATTCGCTCATGGAGGAATTGATTGCGGTGGCCGGGAACATGTTTGTGATCGCCGTCAAGGTAGGGGCGCCGGTGATAGCGGCCCTCTTTCTCATGAGCGTGGCCTTTGGCGTGGCGGCGCGGGCAGTCCCCCAGATGAACATCTTTTTTGTGGCGCTGCCCGTGCAAATTTTGGTGGGGCTCTTGTTCATGAGCCTTTCCTTCCCCTATTTCTTGTCATTGATGCGGACGGTGTTTGAGGGATTGCAGAAGACCGTTTTTTACATGCTTAGCGTGATGCAGGGCTGAAGAGGGTGCGATCTCTATAAGTCAGGGCATCTATTTGCACAGATCAGGACAAATGAATCCGAAATCCCTTTCTGTACGTGTGCCTTCAAGCGCACCACCTATGCGCCCTATGGGGCTGAAGCCGCACCTGACCCAGTTTTTTGAGATCATACTGAAGATGGCCCTTTAGAATCTTTGTCCGCAACTTCTCCGCAACGTGCGAAGAAGTTTGCCCGTGAGGGTCTCTGCCCAAGGGCTGCAAAAACCGAATCGAGCTCGTGGGAACGGCAGCAGGGCTTTAAAATACGGTCTGTTTAAGCCCCAAGGACATCCTTTCACCTGCCCGCCATGCGAGTGAGGCGAGTCAGGCGGGTCGACAGGGATTCCTTGCTGCCTTTCAATAGACGGTATCCCGAGCCCGGGGGCGGTCGCGGAACGATATGAACGCATTTTATTGCATCCCTTGGGCAGAGACCCCCACGGCCGGGCAGAACGCTGTTTGGTTGCGGCCGTCAGGCCGCCTTAGAATACGGAAAGAGACGTTGTATGGCCCAGAAAAGCGATCAGGAAAGGACCGAAAAGCCAACCCCGAAGCGGTTTCAGGAGGCGAGAAAGAAAGGACAGGTGGCCAAGAGCCCCGAGGTGGCCTCGGCCCTGGTGCTCATGGGCTCCCTGGGATTTCTGGCCTTTTCCGGGACATGGATGTTCTGGACCATCGCCAGGTTTATGCACGGGGTTTTCGGAAACCTGGAAGTGATCCATATCCATGGGGACTCTGCCCCCGCCTTTCTCTTGGAGGTTTTTGGACAGATCTTCATTCTCATCATGCCCTTGATGGCGATCCTGATGATCATCGGCGTGGGGGCAAACCTCATCCAGGTGGGATTTTTGTTTACGATGGAGCCCCTTGCGCCCAAGTTTTCCAAATTCAATCCAGTCGCAGGGCTGAAGAATCTCCTCTCGTTGAAATCCCTTGTGGAACTCGTGAAATCGCTCTTGAAGATCCTTCTGATCGCCCTCATTGCCTATGCGGTCCTCAGGAGCGAGATGGACATGCTTCCCTCGCTGATGGCCATGAGCGTGGGGCAGATCCTCTCCTTTATGGGATGGGCCTCTCTGAAGCTCCTCTTTTACGTGGGGCTGGGGATGCTTTTCCTGGCGGCCCTGGATTTTATTTACCAAAGATGGCAGTTTGCCCGGGACCTCATGATGACCAAGCAGGAGGTCAAGGATGAACTCAAACAGAGCGAAGGGGATCCCAGGGTCAAGGGGAGAATCAGGCAGGTCCAGAAAGAGATGGCCATGCGGCGCATGATGCAGGCGGTCCCGGATGCGGACGTTATCATCACCAACCCCACCCATCTGGCTGTGGCCCTTGCCTACAAGGCGGACGAAATGATCGCTCCTCAGGTCATTGCAAAAGGCGCGGATCTTATTGCCGAGAGGATCAAGGAGGTGGGTCGGGCGCACGGGATCGTGATTGTGGAGAACCGGCCGCTTGCACAGGTGCTCTACAAGACCTGCGATATCGGAAGGACCATCCCTGAAAATCTTTATCGAGCCGTGGCAGAAGTCCTGGCCTATGTTTACAGGCTGCGGAATCGACGCCAGTTCGGCTGATTTCCCCTGAGGCCTTGCCCTTAGAACCGGTTCAATTTTTTGACGCCCACAGTCAAATTCCGGGGGTTAAAAGGGTCTTCCCGGCGGGTCTTTGAGGCCCGGCCTGGGGCGAATCTCCTTATGCCCATGCTGCTTCCTCCCTTGCAGCCGAATGCGATGAATCGCCCATGTTTTACCCCGGTGGACCTGACCAGGCCGCTATCTCCCCGCACCGTTGGGGCCTGAAGCCGTGCTTCCGAGAGCGCGGGCCCATCTCCCCAAGTCAGGCATAGAAAATGCAGTGTAACCTTCATAAAAGTCAGGGAGTATTATGAACAGATGAACAAAAGCGTCCATCCATCTTCCCGAAGGGATTCATGACAATATGGCGATATCGAATCAGGCAGGCCACACGGTCACCATCCCCTTTTTGACTCGAAACAGCGAAATCGTTGCGTCCATCGGCGTAGTTGGCATTGTCATCCTGATGGTGATGCCCTTGCCGGCCGTGATGCTCGATCTCCTCCTTTCCTTCAATATCACCTTTTCTCTCACTGTGCTTCTGGTGGGAACCTATCTGCTGAGGCCCCTGGACTTCTCCTCGTTTCCGTCGGTCCTCCTGATTGCCACCTTGTTCAGACTTTCCCTCAATATCGCCTCAACGCGAATCATACTGCTCAACGGCAGCGAGGGGCCGGGGGCGGCCGGGAATGTGATAAAGGCCTTTGGGAGTTTCGTGGTGGGCGGCAATTATGTGGTGGGCGCCATCGTTTTCATGGTCCTTGTGCTGATCAATTTGATGGTGATCACAAAGGGATCCGGGAGAATCGGGGAGGTAGCGGCCCGTTTTACCCTGGATGCCATGCCGGGCAAGCAGATGAGCATTGATGCCGATCTAAATGCGGGCCTTATTGACGAGACAGAGGCAAAGCTCCGGCGTCGCGAGATTGCCAGGGAGGCGGATTTCTACGGGGCCATGGATGGGGCCAGTAAATTTGTAAAAGGCGATGCGATTGCAGGGATCATTATCACCCTCATTAACATCGTGGGAGGCCTCACCATCGGGGTGCTGCAAAACGGCATGCGTTTGGGCGATGCGGCCCAGACCTATACCCTCCTGACCGTGGGAGACGGCCTGGTCACCCAGATTCCCGCACTGATGATATCGACAGCGGCAGGCATTGTGGTCAGCAGGGCTGGATCCCAGTCTGCTCTGGGAAATGAGGTCATATCCCAGATCCTGACCGAACCCCGTGCCCTGTTCGTGGCCTCTACGGTCCTCTTTGGCTTTGCAATGGTTCCAGGGCTCCCGACGCTCCCCTTCCTGGTCTTGTCAGGAATCGCCGGCGGCGTCGCCTATGCGGTGGCAAGGGCGCGAAAGGCGGGTGTCGCAAAGGCCAGGGAGATCGAACAGACTGAGGCGGCCAAAAAGGCGCCTTCCCTCGTGGAAACGGTTCCGCCGGTGGATGTGCTGGCCATGGAAGTGGGGTATGGACTGATTTCCCTGGTGGACGTGAATCAGGGCGGGCAATTTATGGAGCGTGTCAGATCCATCAGGGAACAGATGGCCCGGGAAATGGGGATCGTGGTGCCGCCCATCCATATCCAGGACAACATGAAGTTGAAGCCCAGTGAATACGTGATTTTGCTGCGCGGAAACGAGGTGGCCAGGGGAGAGTTGATGAAAAATCGCTTTCTGGCCATGAATCCCGGCGCAACCACTGAAGAGATCGACGGCATTCCGACAAAAGAGCCTACCTACGGTCTGCCGGCCTTCTGGATCCAGGAGAAGGAAAGGGAAGAGGCCCTGGCCAAGGGCTATACGGTGGTGGATCTGGCCACTGTTCTGATCACCCATGTGGCGGATGTTATCCGCCGGCATGCCCATGAATGCCTGGGGAGGCAGGAGGTACAGAAGCTTCTCGACGGCCTGAAGTCCACCAACCCCAAGGTGATCGAGGAGCTGATACCTAACGTGATCCCGTTGGGGACCGTGGTGCGGGTCCTCCAGAATCTGCTGAGAGAGCATGTGTCCATTCGAGATCTGGTGACGATCTTGGAGACCCTGGCGGATTGGGCGCCCGCAGTAAAAGATCCGGATGTCCTGACCGAATATGTGCGGCAGGCCCTTCGGAGGAGCGTCACGAGCCTTTATCAGTCTCCTGAAGGGGATATTGCCGTGGTCACCCTTGATCAGCAGATCGAAAGGACCATCGCAGAAACGCTTCAGCAGGGGGAACGGGGCCCCTTTTTGCCCCTGGAACCGAATCTGGCGCAAAAGATCATAGAAAGCCTCACCCGGCAGATGGAGAAGTTTTCAGAGATCAACAGGCAGCCGGTCGTCTTATGTTCCCCTCAAATCCGGCCCCATTTCAAGAGGTTTGTGGAACGGTTTGTGCCCGATCTGGCGGTCCTGTCATATAACGAACTGGTGAGCAGCGCCAAGATTCAAGCCATTGGAACCGTGAAGGTGTGATATGCAGATTAAACGATTTGAGGCAAGGGATATGGGGGAGGCCCTGAGGATGATCAAAGATGAGTTCGGGCCTCAGGCGGTAATCCTTTCGGCAAGGGACATGACCCGTGGAAAGGGAATGTTGGGGTTGCTGAGAAGCCCTGGCGTGGAGGTAACAGCCGCCATCGACGCCTGCCCGGGGGCCGGATGCCCCAAAAAGAAGGATCCCCCTGCCGAAAAGTGGATCTTTCAAGAGGATGCCGGGTCAGACAGGGCTCGCACCGCAGACCTCCCGGCCGGTCAACCGGCTCGGCCCTTGAATGTGAGGCAGAGAACCCCCCTAAGAAAAGCCGTGCAGAGGGGCGTTGCCAGGACCCATGTGGGGAAAAATGACGGTCTCATCCGATTCCTGAATCTCTATGAAGAACTGGTGGGCCAGGGCGTTGAGGAAGCCGTTGCGTCCGCTCTGGTGGAAGGCCTGAGGGCAAGATGCCCATCCACAGAGCGCCTCGGAGAGGAGGCGATCAAATCCCAATTGAAAAAGGGCCTGGAGGAAATGGGCTTGGCCGAGGCAGTAGGATCCGGCACTCGCACGGGCCGGCAAGCCTTGGCCCTGGTGGGTCCGGCGGGGGTGGGGAAGACCACGACCCTCATAAAGATAGCCATAACAGAGACGTTCCAGAAAGGAAAAAAGATCGGCCTGATCGCCCTCAATGATCAACGCGTCGGGGCGAGTGCCCAGATAGAGACCTATGGCCATATTCTGAATGTCCCTGCGGACTCAGCGTCGCGGCCGGAGGAGCTGGAGGAGATCCTGGGGAGGTTCGCGGACAAGGACTTGATCCTGATCGACACCCCTGGGGTGAGTCTCAGAAACCGTCAAGGGATGGATGACCTCAGGAGGCTTTTAAATGCTGTGGATTCGTTAAAGATCCATCTAGTGACCGCGGCCGGGACCAGAGGGAAGGATTTCCAAGAGATCTGGAAGCGTTTTGGGATCCTTCCCGTTGCCGGCCTTCTGTTTACAAAAATCGACGAGACAGTGGAATATGGTTCCGTGTTGAACGCCGTGGTGCACACAAGGCTTCCGGTCTCCTATTTCACGACCGGCCAGGAGATCCCCGAGGATATAGAGGAGGGATCCATAGAACGCCTGATCGACATGTTGTGGGCAACCCGGACAGGGCGAGGAGAGGGAGGAAAGGAATGCCGGGTGGAGGTGGCTCGGGATGGGAAAGAATTCTTGGGACAGGGCTCTCAAGTCCGGGGGTATGTGGCCAACAAAAATTCGGACCTTTTTCATCGACCATCCTGTAAGTGGGCGAAAAAAATAGACAAACGGAATATGGTGGTTTTTAGAACGCCTGCGGAAGCGCTGGCAAACCATTTCCGTCCCTGCAGGGCCTGTCGTCCTGGTCATGCCGAAGCAGAAAATGGCGCGTCATTTGCATCTGGACATATGCAAGAAGTAAGGGAGATGGCTGCATACTGAATGGCGACAGTTACGCCAACGGGGAACACATGATGACACGTGAGACTTCTCGATGCAAGGTGATCAAACTGACGGATAAGCTGACCGAGAGGGAAGCTGTTTTGGACACAGAGACTGAAGCGGGCCGAAGGGCGAACACGCGCGTCATTGCCATAACGAGCGGAAAAGGGGGCGTGGGGAAGACAAACATCGTGGGCAACCTTGCATTCGCCATGACGCAGTTAAACAAAAAGGTTTTGATCTTCGACGGGGATCTGGGACTGGGCAACATAGATGTCTTGCTGGGATTGACGCCCAAGCACAATATCTCCCATGTCGCCATGGGCATGATGGAGATGGCGGATATTGTTATTTCCGGACCCGGCAACATGATGATACTGCCTGCATCTTCAGGCATTGAATCCCTCACCCACCTGTCGGAATTGCAGAGGGATCGGATTTATGCGTCTCTCGGGCAAATGCTTGCATCCGTGGATATCTTTTTGATCGATACAGGGGCGGGGATCTCATCCAATGTGATGAATCTCAGCAGCAGCGCCCAGGAGATCATTGTGGTGGTCTCTCCGGAACCCACATCCATCACAGATGCTTATGCCTTGATGAAGGTTCTGCGTCTCCATTATTCGCACAACCGTTTCAATTTGATCGTTAATTTTGCCAGGACGGCAAGGGAGGCATACGAACTTTACAGACAGCTCAAACTGGTGACAGACCGGTTTCTGGATATTTCCCTGGAGTACCTCGGCTATGTCGTGGTGGACGAAGAGATTCAAAGAGGCGTTAAACTCCAACGGGTAGTCACGGAGCTGTGCCCGAATTCACATGCGAGCAGGTGTTTTGCCACCCTGGCAAAAAAGATTGTGGAATCGCCCATGGTAGAACCGCCCGGTGGCCGATTCAATTTCTTCCGCAAAAACGTGGGCGGCGGGCAGCGCCATCCGTAAAACAGGGGCCAACAGTGCCCCGGGCCGTTGACAGCGATGTTGAACAAGGGATAGCGGTTATGGGCTTGGCAAAATGGAAGTATGAGACATACGATCAGGACGACGTGACGCTCCGCAATCAATCCATCCTTCAATATCTCCCGTTTGTCAAGAGCGTGGTGCACCGCATTGCCGTGCACCTCCCGCCTACGGTTGATGTGGATGACCTGATCAACGCCGGCGTGATCGGCCTAATGAACGCCATGGAGAACTATGACCATCGAAGAGACAATAAGTTTTCCACATATGCCGTATTCAGGATCAAAGGCGCGGTTCTCACAGAACTCCGTTCGAGAGATTTTCTGTCCAGATCGAGCCGAAGCAAGATCCGCGCGTTGACCATGGCCTATGGTTCAGTTGAGCAAAGACTGGGCCGGGAGGGGAGCGATGAGGAAATAGCGCAGGAAATGAATGTGGACCTGGACGAATTTTATAAAATCCGGGCCATGTCCAATATGTCTTTTGTCAGCTTTGATGAGATCGGGCTGCCCGCCCACGAAGAGAAGGCTGCCCTGATAAGCTCTCTCGTTGAGGGACACGGGGAGAATCCCCTGAATCTCATGGGCATCAAGGAGTTGAAAGATCGTATCGCCAAGGCCATAGAAGAATTGCCTGAAAAGGAAAAGGTCGTGATCTCCCTTTATTACTGGGAGGAACTCACCATGAAAGAGATCGGCGCAACCCTGGAGATCACCGAATCGCGGGTTTCACAGATCCACTCTCAGGCCCTTGTCCATCTGCGGAAAAAGCTGGGGAATATGGACCTTGCCCAAGCTGACCTGGGCTGACGATTCAGCATGGGGGGTGAAAACAGTGACGGACAGAATTGTATTGAACAAGTTGGGCTCGGTGTTTGCGCCCGCGCAGAAGATACGGCCATTGCGCCGTGACGGGGGGGAGTCGGAAAAAAGGCGGTTTGAGCGGCAGCTCGCCAGGGAGAGGGAGAGCAAGGCGGAAGATGCCGTGGAGCTTGAAACAGCCGTGGAAGAAAATAATCAGGAAGATGCCGGGACGGGGAAAGAGACATGGGACCACGACCCAAAAGGATCGGGGAAGAAAGATGGTCCTGATCGGGGGGGCCGCGTGGGCTCTTTTGTGGATATTCGGGTTTAGCCCCCTATTGCCCAGTTTTGTGTCGCAAAAAGCAAGAAAATCTGTTTGTATCTCATCAGTACGCCTTATGTTGCAGACTCACACGGAGGCACAAAGAACACAGAGAAAAGGGCATGTTCCCGTTTCTTTACAAAAAAATCCTTTGTGTGCTTCGTGCCTTTGTGTGAGACATTTTGGTTGCGGGCATCCGCGTTAGATCAAGAGGTGCTTTAGGGGAGGACAGGGGTATGGCGCCAATGGAATTGATAGGAGATGCAATCGCCCTTTGTATGTGTCTTGCAACCGTCCTTGTCCTGGCAAGAGAAAGGGCCAGAGGCAGGCGTTGTACGGCCGTGGAAGATCTTCAGGGCGTGAGGCCTGATTTCAGGCGGGAATTGGGGGAACGGACTGGATGGAACCGGCCGTCTGTCAAGGTGGTCGAAAAACCGAAGACAGGGGTCATTCCCGGCATAAGGCCTGACCCCGGAACCGGTCCCATGCCTCCTGGAGCAACCGCTGCATCGTTTAGAGGGCCACAGTTGGCAGGCTCCTGTGGACATGGCCAGGCTGATCCCACCATGTCCGATCGTTACGATGAGGTCAGAAGAATGGCCGACATGGGGCTTGGGGCAGGGGTCATTTATGAGAAGGTGGCGCTTCCCCGCGGTGAGATTGATCTGATCCTGAAGGTGACACAGCTCAGGCGCCTCGCCAAAGAGAATGTTGGGGCCGGAATCACAGCCAGCGCGTCGCCAGGGGAAAGGGAATCCCGGCCCTTGTGGGAAAATAGTGCCTACTGAGCAGGGGAAAAAGGCCTGATGCCGGGACATAACTTGCCCCGTGGGTGGCCGATCATCGGGGAAAACAGGATCTTCCGCTCTGGTACGTACATTGCATTAAAGAAGTCAGAGAAGGGACCAGGGGAATTTTTTTGGAGGTGAATCCATGAGCCAGGCCTTGTTTTCAGCCGCATCGGGCGCGACATACCATGAAAAGCGGCTGGATGTGTTGGCCAACAATCTGGCCAATATCACCACCGTGGGATACAAACAGGATAAAGTGATCTTCCGAATCCCAAAGACGGAGGCGGAGGCACAGGAGGTTCCTGAGGGCGCAAAGCGCCATTTCCTCTATTCGCCTCCCCCAATGCCTTCCGCGACCACTGTGGATTTTTCCCAGGGCAATCTGAAGGCAACCGGGAATCCCCTGGACGTGGCCATCAGCGGGGAAGGGTTTTTCTGCATCGAAACACCCCAGGGGAGGCAGTACACGCGAAAGGGGAGCTTTGTCCTCAATCAGGACGGGGTTCTGGCCACCAGGGAAGGCTGGCCGGTTCAAGGGGCCGCGGGGTCCATCGCCCTCTCCGGGCAGGACGTGAGGATCGACGAAAAGGGCAATGTGTATGCCGATGGAGATCAGGTGGGCGGCTTGAAGGTGGTAAGGATCCAGGACCTTCAACGTCTCCAGAAGGTGGGCGACAGCATGTTTGCACCCTTGGAGGACGAGGCCGTAGAGATAGAGGCCGATGATGTCCTTGTAAAGCAGGGATTTGTTGAATCGTCCAATGTAAACGGCCTGCGGGCCATGACCGAGATGATCGATGTCATGCGGGGATACGAGTCATACCAGAAGGTGATTCATTTTCTGGACGATGTCACCCGCAGGTCCATTACGGATGTGGGTAAACTGTAGGATGAATGACGGCCGCGGTCTGTAGGACGGCAGGAGGCAGCTATGTTGCGAACATTGTGGATTGCATCCACAGGGATGCATGCTCAGAACATGAACATTGACGTGATTGCCAACAACTTGGCCAATGTCAACACGGCCGGCTTCAAGAAGAGCCGGATTGATTTCCAGGATCTGTTGTATCAGACCATGCGGCCTGCCGGGGTTGCCTCGGCCCAGGGGAGCGAGGTCCCGACGGGGATCCAGTTAGGGCACGGGACACGCTCGGTGGCCACCCAGAAGATCTTCAGCAAGGGCGATTTTCAGGTGACCAACAATGAGCTGGATATGGCGATAGAAGGGGATGGGTTCTTCCAGATCCTCCAGCCCAACGGGGAGATCGCCTACACCCGGTGCGGGACATTCAAGCTCGACAGCGAGGGACGCATTGTCACCTCTGACGGGTATCCCCTGGAGCCTGAAATGGCTGTTCCCGATGACGCCACCGCCATTTCCATCGGGGCGGATGGCACGGTTTCGGTCCTCCAGGCCGGAGAGACCGAGCCGAGTGAGATCGGCAATATCGAACTCGTCAAATTTCTGAATTCAGGGGGGCTGAACAGCATCGGCAAAAACCTGTATCTTCCCACAAAGGCCTCAGGAGATGTGATTACAGGGACCCCGGGCGAAGACGGCTTCGGGAGCATCGCCCAAGGATATGTTGAGATGTCCAATGTCAATGTGGTGGAAGAGATGGTCCAGATGATTGCAGCCCAGAGGGCATATGAAATCAACAGCAAGGCCATCAAGACTGCTGACGACATCCTTCAGATGGCCAATAATATCAAGCGGTAAGTGGGCGATTATGAATAATCCAAGTGGCTATCAGAAGCTCCTTTTTCTGTGCTTTGGCCTTGTGTTGATGCGACCTGCGCCTTGTGTGGGTGGGGAACCGGAGGCAACTGTGGCCGTGTTCCGGCAGGCCGAAGTGAACGCTGAGGAAATCCGCCTGGATGATGTGGCCCGGGTAACGGGCGAAGATCCCCGGCTGGTCCGCAAGCTCCAGAAAATGGAAATCGGGAGGGCCCCCCTTCCGGGAAAATCCCGCGGCATTGAAGAGGCCCATATCCTGGTTCGCTTGAAACACGCGGACATTGATCCCTCGCGCGTCGCCATGAAGGTCCCCGAAGGGGCTGAAGTGGTGAGAGGCTTTGTGCAGGTCTCTCAGGAGGAAGTAAAAAGGGCAGTGAGGGATTTCGTTCGCCAGGCCGCGGCCCTCCAGCAGGGAAAAACAAGGGTCAAGGATATCCAGTTCGACAGGGATATCGTTGTTCCCAAGGGCGGGCTCACGTTCAGGGTCGAGCCCCCCCAGAACAGAGGACTGTGTGGCAGGGTGCCGCTGGCCGTGAGCATAAGCGTCGATGGAAAGGTGGAGAAGAGGGTATGGGCGGTGGCCGATATCGAGGTTTTGAGAGAGGTGGTTGTTGCAGGCAGGCCTCTGGGGAGGCACCATCGGATCTCCGAGGACGACATCCAGGTGCGGGAGATGGATATGGCCGGTCTGCCGGCCAGCGCTGTGACAGAGGAAAGGGACGTGGTGGGCAAAAGGACGCGAAAGGCGATCAATATCAACACGGTGTTGAGGACCGACATGGTGGAATTCCCTCCCCTGGTAAAACGTGGCGATGTGGTAACGGTGGTTGCAGAAGGGGCAGGTCTAAGGATCACGGCCCTGGCCGTGGTCAAGGAGCGAAGGGGTCGAAAAGGGGAGAGGATCTTAGTGGAGAATCTGGATTCAAGCAAAGGCATCTACGCCCGGGTGATAGACTCCAAGACAGTGAGGGTGGATTTTTAAAGACGGGGACCGGCATATGATTGCGACATGGGGCCATTTAAGAGGGCGGCTGCTGGGTTCTGCATTTGTTTTCCTTGGCCTTTGCCTTGTGGGATGCGCGGTCAGCGAGCCTGAGATCAAGAGGGAGACGGTCATCTCCGTGCCTGTGATGTCAGTGGGCCTTGACCCTGAAATCAATTACGATCAGAGGGTCATGCCTACGAAATATGAAGGATCTCTGTGGCAGGAGAACGGGCCTCTCGGTTCCCTGTTTAAGGACTATAAGGCCAGCAATGTGGGCGATGTGGTGACGGTTTATCTGGACCCTTACAGCAAGCTCAGGGGCGAGTCCGGGGCCAATACGGATGTGGAGAGAAGAGGGGGCGTTGGGGGCAGCATGACGGCCGGATGGCAGGGCACCAATTGGAAGGGCGGCGACTATAAGGGTTCCGCTGAGGTGGCCCTCAGCAACAGCTCCAAGGGCGGTGGAAAAACGACCCGCAGCGGCGTTCTGACCGGGACGATCACGGCCAGGGTGGTAAAGGTCCTTCCGGACGGAAACCTGGTGATTGTAGGGGGAAGGGAGATCACGGTGAACGAGGAGACCCAGGAACTCATCATATCCGGGATCATTCAGCCCAGGGATATCCGCTATGAGCCTAAGAAGCGGCGCTACGAGGTGGACTCGTCGTGCATTTCAGACGCCAAATTTGTATACAAAGGAAGGGGCATTATCAACCAGCGACAGCGGCCCGGATGGTTTTCGAACCTCTTCAATGTATTGTCGCCGTTTTAGCAGAAGACGACGCCATGGGGTGCGTGGGGGAAAAATGACAAAGGCCTATTGGATCAGCTTCAGGCGGGGCGTCAGGGCGGTTGCGGGATGCCTGGTTCTCTTGTTTTTTGCGGGGGCGGCCGATGCGTCCCGCATCAAGGAACTGACAGAGCTCAAGGGCGTGCGCGCCAATCAACTGGTGGGCTATGGATTGGTGGTGGGCCTAAGCGGCACAGGGGATGGAAAGGATTCTCAATTTACCTTCCAGTCTCTGGCCAGTCTGTTGGAGAGGATGGGGGTGACGGTCGATCCCAAAAATGTGGAAAAGATTGAAAATGTGGCTGCGGTGATGGTGACCGCGGACCTTCCTGCCTTTGCCAAGGTGGGTTCAAGGATCGACGTGACAGTCAGTTCCATTGGCGATGCGGAAAGCCTCACCGGCGGAACCCTCCTTGTGACCCCTCTCAAGGGGGCTGATGGAAAGGTCTACGCCGTTGCCCAGGGGCCGGTCAGTACGGGCGGGTTTTCGGTCTCGGGAAAGGCAGCCAGGATCACCAAAAATTTCCCTACCGTGGGTCGCATTGTCGCCGGCGGGATTATTGAAAATGAGATCCCCCATGTTTTTGTGGATAAAGATGCTTTGCTGTTTTCTTTGGTGAATCCGGATTTTACCAATGCCGCACGGATTGTGAAGCGCATTAACCAGGCCATGGAGGCCCGGGTGGCAAAGGCAATGGATGCCGGGACTGTAGAGGTAGAGATCCCTCAGGCGTATGAAGGACATACGGTTGAGCTGGTGGCCATGATAGAGCAGCTGAATATTGATCCGGACAGGTCCTCCAAGGTCGTCATCAATGAGCGGACCGGTACGGTGGTTATCGGCGAAAACGTCAGGATCTCCACAGTGGCCATTGCCCATGGAAACCTGAGCATCGAGATCAGGGAAAGCCAGGACGTTTCTCAGCCCATGCCCTTTGCCCCCGGCCGGGGGGGTGGGCAAGGGCCTGCCACCTCAGAGGATGGACGAACCATCACCGCCCCTGGAGGGAATACTGTGGTCACCAGCGAGACAGCGGCCTCGGTAGCGGAGGACAACAACAGGCTTTTCCTTGTGAATCGGAGCGTGACCATCGGGGACGTGGTGAGGGGGCTCAATGCCCTTGGGGTATCTCCGCGGGATCTGATGACCATCTTCCAGGCCCTGAGGGCTGCGGGGGCCCTGGAGGCGGAATTGGAGGTTATGTAATGGGGGATGCGGCGCCCGGGGTTTCCCTCCGTCTGGAGCAGGCGGTCCATTCTTTCACAAGAAGCAGGGAGACGGGAGAGGCCTCGAAAATGGCAGGCGGGTCCGTAAAAGGCGGGGAGGCCGCTCAACTCAAAAAGGCCTGTGTTGAGCTGGAGTCCCTTTTCATCTATCACCTGCTCAAGGAGATGCGCGCGAGCATGCCCCGGGGCGGCTTTTTGACCGGAGGGAGAGGCGAGGCGGTCTACACCTCCATGTTTGACGCCCAGGTCGCCCGCGAGCTGGCCTCTCAACAGGGAATCGGTCTTTCGGCCCTTCTTGAGGAGCATCTGGACAGGTCATCCGGTTCAGAATCAGACCCTGACGGGAAAAAGGCAGAAAATGTTAAAGTTTCGGGCGTTGACAACCGATAATGCGTATGAGGCATGTCGTGCGGCATATAGACGGGTAAGTGCCGCAGGGATGAAACGATTGAAATTGGCAGCCTCGATTTCCCGGAAGGGAGGTATGGTTAGATGAAAATAACCGATGGTCATCGTCTTGCGCATTTGGATGCCTATGTCAAGAACGTCAGGGACAGGGAACGGCCCTGCACTGCTTCAGAACCAGGTTCGGCCGGGGGTGCTTCCACAGACCAGGTGGTCTTGTCCGAGGAGGCCAAAAAGATCCAGGAGGCAAAGCAACTTATTGATTCCCTTCCCGATATTCGTGAAGAAAAGGTGGCTGAGCTGCGGGCCCGGATTCAGGCCGGCGAATATCATATCGATGGGGAGAAGATCGCCTCAAAGATCATCGAAGAATCGCTGATCAATGAGCTGATCTGACGGTCAGGCCGGAGCGACTGAAAAATCATGGCCCCGCCCTTGGAAAAAGGACGCCCGGGGTCAGGAACCCATGAATGGTGAAACCCATGTTCGGGAATCTGCTTGAGATCCTATCAGAGGAAATCGCCCTCTACCGCAAAGTTGCGCATGTGGCGCAGGCTGAAAAAGATGCCATAGCGCGAACGGATATTGATGCGCTGAGAACGAGGGGAGAGGAAAAATCGGCCCTTGTTGAGACCATTCAGGGGCTGGAAAAAAAGAGGCAGGTCCTTATTCAAAAGCTGTCAGAGGCCCTGGGCTGTCCGGCAAACGAACTGAATCTTCGCAGCCTGGCGCGTTCGGCTGAAGGGCCGATGGCAGCCCGGCTCGAGGCATTAAGGACCGATTTGTTGGATCTGACAACGTCCATTTCCGAGATCCATTCCCGGAACAGAGAGACCATAGCCCATCGCCTTAAGCTTGTTCGGAGTTCCCTCTCCTTTTTGAACCATCTGGTCCTCGGTAGCACTGTCTATCATTGCACCGGCAAGGTCATGGCCACATCTGACCGCAGCGGCCGCATACTCTCCGGCAACTATTAGCCCCTTGTCCGTAACTTCTCTGCAACGTGCGGAGAAATTTGCCCGTGGGGGTCTCTGCCCAAGGGCTGCAAAAACCGAACACAGCTCCTGGGGACGGCAGCAGGGCGTGAGCCTTTTGTCTTATATGGCTCGTGCGAGAAACCCCAATGGCCTGCCAAAAATGCCTATACCAAAGTCCAGCACGCCGTCTGAGGCGATGTCGTGCTCTCGTCGCCCCGTGCCAGCAGTGCGCGATGCCGGGCTGTGACAGTGAAAGGGATTCGGCGTCTGATTCAGAGGATCCAGCGTCTGCCGATGTTGCGGAGGCTGATCAGGAAAAGGGCGATACAGAAGAACGAAAGGGCCGTGAAATCGGCTGAAAAGGCCATCATGTGGCCGCCGTGAAAGGCCCCATGCAGGATGTCGGCCCCATACGTCAGGGGAAAAAGGTAGGAGAGGGGCTTCAGGAAAAAGGGAAGTCGCTCGATGGGGAAGAAGAGGCCGCACAGAAAGACCATGGGGAACCGGAAAAAGTTGGAAAAAGTCTGGGCCTCGAAGACCTCGCTGACCGAGACCGCCACAAAGAGCCCCAAGAAGGTGGAGCTGGCCGCAATGAGGACAATGGCGGGAATGGCCGCGTTCCAGCTTACCTGGGAGAGATCGGTGAGAAAGGCGGCCATGAGGATGGGGACAAAGGCATTGACTACGCCGAAGAGGATGGCCCCCGATGTCTTGGCCAGCATGAGAAGCTCCAGGGGTATGGGGGCCAGGAGGAGGCGGTCAAAAGACCTTCCCTTTTTTTCAAACGTCACGGTCACAGAGAGAAGCGAGGTGGTTCCAAAGAGGATGGAAAGGCATATGACGCCGGGAACCATCGACAGGATGTCCTGTACCCCGCCGGATTTGATAAAAAACATCCCTGTCCACGCGAATGGAAAAATGAGGCCCCAACTGATGTTGGGCGGCTTGAGATAGTAGGCCCTAAAATCCTTGATAAAGATGTTCCAGAAGGCAATCCACTGTTTCATGACCGGCCCCCGCCCTTTTCCTTTTCCCTTTTCATGGCATGGGCCTCGATGCCCGTGATCCGAACGAAGACATCCTCCAGCGACAGTCGTATGCGCCGCGCCTCGGTCACATCGACCCCCTGGTCCTCTATAAAGCGCACGAGAGGACCTGCATGCACGGGGGCGCCCGACTCCACCCGAATCAGATTCGGGCCGGGGACGTGAAATGTCAGATGGGGAAAGGCCGCCGTCAGTTTGTCTTGAAGCGTTGGGTCCGCTGTTGATACGGCAATCTGCATGACATGGGCATCCTGAATGGGTTGAAGCAAATCGGCCACCGTATCGATCCGGACGATCCTTCCCTTAACGATGAAGGCGATGCGGCCGCAGAGCCGCTCCGCCTCCTCAATGTAATGGGTGGTCAAGAAAATGGTGGTCCCGGACCGGTTCAGGTCTGCAATGAGGTGACGAATCTGCCGGGCGCTGGCCACGTCAATGCCGGTGGTGGGTTCGTCCAAAAAAAGGATGTGAGGCTGATGGATGATGCCTGCCGCGATGGTGAGCTTGCGTTTCATTCCCTTGGAGTACCCGGCAAATTTGCGGTCTCCCGCATCGGCAAGACTGAATGTGTCGAGCAATTGACGGGCGCGGGCCTCCCGCTCCTTTTTCCGGATGCCGTACAGGGCAGCACAGAAGGAGAGGTTTTGAAAACCGGTTAGTTCCGGATACAGATTGCTCTCATCAGGCACTACGCCTGTCAGGTGCTGGGCCGCCTTGGGATTGCCTGTGCAGTCAATTCCTGCGATGCGGATGGCGCCAACATCCGGGCGGGCCAGGCCGGTGAGCATGTTGATGGTGGTGGTCTTGCCGGCGCCGTTCGGGCCGAGGAAACCGAAAAGTTCTCCCTGAGACACCTCGAAGCTCAGGCCGGAAACGGCCTGGATCTCGCCGAATCGCTTGGCGAGCCCCTGAATAGAAAGTGCATTCACACGTATTCCCCTTAGCCAAGGATGGCTTGCCGGGATCATTTTGAAAGCCCCTGATGGCCGGACACAATTGCACCTGGCGCCTCCCCCTCTCCGATTATCCGATTCTGCTCAGGGTCTTGTTTGTGGCGGTATTCGACCCCATAACCGGTTGCGTCAAGAAGACGACGATCGGCTGGATTTCCTTGAGAAGAGCCGAACCACCACCACATAAAAGAGGGGGATGAAAAAAATCGCCAGGAAGGTGGACGTCACCATACCGCCCAAGACCCCGGTGCCGATGGCGGTCTGGGCCCCGGCCCCGGCCCCCGTGGCCAGGGCCAGGGGAAGGACCCCGAAACCAAAGGCCAGGGATGTCATGACAATGGGCCGCAGCCTCAGTTTTGCCCCTTCGAGGGTGGCCTCCACCAATCCTGCCCCCTCCTTGACCTTGGCCATGGCGAACTGGACGATCAGGATGGCGTTCTTGGTGGTGAGCCCCAGGACCGTGAGAAGCCCGATCTGAAAGTAGACGTCGTTGGGAAATCCCCGGAGCATGGAGGCCGCCACCCCGCCGATGACCCCTAAGGGGAGGGCGAGCATGACCGAGATGGGCACGGTCCAGCTTTCATACAGGGCGGCCAGGCATAAAAAGATAACGATCATGGAAAAAGCGTACAAGATTCCAGTCTGTTTGGTGGCCATCCGCTCCTGATATGAGATTCCGCTCCAGTCGTGGGCGATCCCTTCAGGGAGCCTGGCCACAATCTCTTCCATGGCGGCCATGGCCTCGCCGGTACTCCGACCCGGGGCCGCCTCGCCCAAGATGTTCATGGAGGGAAAGGCATTGAATCGCTCCAGACGGGGCGAGCCATAGGTCCAGTATCCGGAGGCAAAGGCGGTAAAGGGCGTCATTTTACCGGCATTGTTTCGTACATAGAGCCGCTCCAGATCCGTAGGAAGCATGCGATGGGGGGCGTCGGCCTGAACATAGACCCGTTTGACGCGACCCCCCTGGATAAAGTCGTTCACATAGGCCCCGCCAAAGGCCGTGGTGATGGCGTTGTGAATAGAACTGATCGGGACGCCCAGGGCCCCGGCCTTTTCCCAGTCTACATCCACCCGGTACTGGGCCACATCCTCCATGCCGTTGGGGCGCACCCGGATGAGCCGTTCATCCTGGGCCGCCATGCCAAGGAGCTGGTTGCGGGCCTCCATAAGCTTGGCGTGGCCCAGGCCCCCGCGGTCCTGCAACTGGAAATCAAACCCTTTGGATGCGCCCAGCTCAGGAACCGCAGGCGGGGCAAAGGCAAAGACCCGGGCATTGCGGATCTGGGAAAAGCGGGCCATGGCCCGCTCGGCCACGGCCTTGACCTTCAGATCAGGCCGCTCTCGAAGCTCCCAGTCCTTGAGCCTCACAAACCCCAGCCCCGCGTTCTGTCCGCCCCCGCCGAAACTCCTCCCAGCCAGGGTGAAGACGGACAAGACCGCCTCCTTCTCGTTATGATCAAAATAATCGCGGATCTCGTCCAGCACGGCCATGGTCTGCTCCAGGGTTGAACCGGATGGGAGCATGGCCTGAAAGAGCAAGATGCCCTGGTCCTCGTCCGGGAGATAGGCCGTGGGCATGCGCTGGAACAGGTATCCGAGGGCCGCCACGATGATCACATACACAACCAGGTAGCGGAACTTGCGGCCCAGGATCCGGCCTACCCTTTTTTGATACCGATCGCGGGTCCAGTTGAACATCCGGTCAAAGCCCCTGAAAAACCATCTGAATGGGGTGAAAACGCCTTTGCCCTTCTCGTGGCGATGGGCAGGCGGCCTCAGCAGCGATGCACAGAGCACCGGCGTCAGGATCAAGGCCACCAGTACGGAAAGGAGCATGGCCGAGATCACGGTGATGGAAAACTGGCGGTAGATGACGCCGGTGGAACCTCCGAAAAAGGCCATGGGTCCGAAGACCGCGGCCAGGACCAGGCCGATGCCGACCAAGGCGCTGGTGATCTCCTGCATGGACTTGGCCGTGGCCTCCTTGGGCGGAAGCCCCTCATCGTGAATGATCCGCTCCACGTTTTCCACTACGACGATGGCATCGTCCACCAGAAGGCCGATGGCCAGAACCATGGCGAACATGGTGAGCATGTTGATGGAAAAGCCGAAGAAATCCAGCACGGCAAAGGTGCCGAGGAGCACCACAGGCACGGCAATGGTGGGGATCAGCGTGGCCCGGAAGTTTCCCAAAAACAGAAACATGACCAGAAATACCAGGATGATGGCCTCAAACAGGGTCTTGACCACCTCATTGATGGCCACCTTGACGAAAGGCGTGGTGTCAAAGGGGTAGATGACCTTGACACCGGGAGGAAAATACTGGGACAGCTCCTCCATCTTGGCCCGAATGGCGTCGGCAGTATCCAGGGCATTGGCGCCCGCGGCCTGACGCACCGCCAGGGCAGCGCTTGGTTTGCCGTTAAAGAGCCCCTCCACATCGTAGCGTTCAGTCCCCAGTTCAGTCCATCCCACGTCCCGGATCCGCACAATGGAGCCGTCGGGGTTGATGCGGAGCGGGATGGCCGCAAACTCCTCCGGGGTCTTGAGGAGGTTCTGGACGATGATGGAGGCGTTGAGCCGCTGCCCCTCCACTGCCGGGGCCCCGCCGAATTGGCCAGCCGAGATCTCCACATTGTAGGCCCTCAGAGCCGCAATTACGTCTTGGATGGTCAGTTTGTAATCGGTCAGCTTGTCCGGGTTGAGCCAAACCCGCATGGCGTACTGACCCCCGAAGCTTTCCACCTCGCCCACCCCAGGCACCCGGGCGAGGACCTTTTCGATGTTGGACTGGGCGTAATCCCGCAGATCCGTGCCGCTCATGCTCCCGTCTTCCGAGATGAGCCCCACGATGATGAGCCAGTTGCGGGTGGATTTGCTCACCTTGACCCCCTGGCGCTGGATCACGTCGGGGAGGCTGGCCATGGCCAGCTGGAGCTTGTTCTGCACCTGGGACCAGGCGAGGTCCGGGTCGGTGCCCGGCGCAAAGGTCAGTTCAATCCGGCCGGCCCCGGATCCGTCGCTGGTGGCGGTCATATAGAGGAGCTTGTCGAACCCAGTCATCTTCTGTTCGATGATCTGGATCACGCTGTTTTCCACAGTCTCTGCCGAGGCCCCTGGGTAAAAGGCATCGATGGCGATGGAGGGGGGAGCTATGGGCGGATACTGGGAGATGGGCATGTTGTAAATGGCAAGCCCGCCGGCCAGCATCATGATGATGGCGATAACCCAGGCAAAGACCGGACGCTCGAGGAAGAATTTGGACAGCATCAGACCCCTCCGTTATCGGGTTCCTGGTTCACGGACCGCCCCCCAGTTTGCATTGGCCTTGCCTTCTTCAAAGGGAACCGCCTTCACGGCCATGCCCGGCCGGACGTTGAGCATGCCCTCCACGATCAGGCGATCGCCGGGGGCCAGGCCCGATGTTACCAGCCACTGATTGCCGACGGCTCGATCCAGGGTCAGGATGCGCAGCGCCGCCTTTCCAGTTTTATCCACTACCAGGGCCAGGGGCTCACCCTTGGGATTGCGGCTCACCCCCTGCTGGGGCGCCAGAATGGCCTGCTCGGCGATCCCTTCCCGAACGATGGCTCGGACAAACATCCCCGGCAGGAGGATGCTGTCGGGATTGGCAAAGACAGCCCGGAGGGTGACAGACCCGGTCGTCGGATCCACCGTGACATCGCGAACCTGGAGGGTCCCTTCCAAGGGGTAGGGCGTCCCGTCGTCCAAAAGGAGGTTCACCGTCTGGGAACCTTCTTCCTTTCGCTTGAGGTGGCCTGCCTCCAACCGGCGCCGCAACCGCTGCAGTTCGGCAGCAGACCAGGCCATATCCACGTTGACAGGGTCGATTTGCTGGATGGTCGTCAACTCCTGGGCCTGATAGGCCGTCACCATGGCGCCATCCGTCACAGTGGATATCCCGATGCGTCCGGAGATGGGGGCCGTGATCCGGGTATAGCCCAGATTGATGCGGGCGGTTTTCACCGAGGCCTTACAGTATGCAACTTCTGCCTCGGCCTGTCTGAGGGCAGCGGCCACATCGTCATAATCCTGCTGACTGATGGCATTGGTGGAGGCCAGCTTCCGGTAGCGTTCGGCCTTGGCCCGGATGGCCGGGATATTGGCCTTGGCCTTGGCAAGCGCCGCCTCGGCATTGGCAAGGGCTGCCTCAAAGGGGGCCGGATCGATCTGGTAGAGGACATCGCCCGCGTTGACGTCGGCCCCTTCGGTGAACAGGCGTTTCTGGATCAGGCCGCTCACCTGGGGCCGGATCTCTGCAACGCGAAAAGCGCAGGTGCGGCCCGGCAATTCCGTGGTAAGGAGGACAGATTGCGGCGCAATGGTCACCACCGCCACCTCGGGCACAGGAGGGGGCCCGGCGGGCTGTTCACTGTGGCCGTTTTCACAGCCCGTTGACAGGAGAAAACCCGCCAGAACTGTCCATACTGCGGTCCAGTGCAATAGGCGGTCGCTCTTCTTTTTTGGTTGCATCAAAGACCTCCGGCATTTTTATGGGATGCGCGGCTTGCGGTGCAAGGCCAGGCCTCACCTATTCGGTCAGGCGTTTCAAGAAAATATCCAGAATGACGTCGGGATCCTCCGGGTGGGGATGTCGGTCGGGGGCATCCAGCCACAGGAGGAGAAAGGCATCGATGACGCTGTCAAAGGCCAGGGCCAGATGATAGGGGGAGGCAATTTCCCTGATGCGTTTATTTCTGATGCCGCTTGCAAACACGGACGCCAGTTTTTCCAAAAATCCGTAATATCGCTGCCGGAGCGCTTCGTCCAGACCTGCCCGGACATTGAAGCTTGCCCCCTTGCTCTCGGCCAGAAAGAGCCGGACAAAGGGAAGATGGTCCCGGAACATCTCTCCTTTAACGCGGACGTAATTTCTGAGTTTTTCGATTTCGTGGCCATGGGTCTCAATGGTGGCGATCAGGGCCTCCTCAAATCGGTCGCATTCCTCCAGGACCAGGGCCTTGTACAAATCCTCCTTGTTCTGAAAGACCGTGTAGAGCGTTCCGATGGCAAATTCAGCCTTTTCTGCAATCTGGTGCATGGAGACATTGTGGTATCCCTTTTCAGCAAACAGATTTAGGGCTGCCGAAAGGATCTCGCGGCGTTGTCGCAGCTTTTCTCTTTCCTTCCTGGAAAGCTTTTTGACGGTCATGAATTGAGTCCCCCGCGAATGACAGGCCTTCTTGCACCCCAAATGTGACGTTTCATTCAAAAAATGAATAAGACGTCACATTATAGGGACGATCATCCGCCTGTCAAGCGATATCTTGTGCCCCCCAGGGTTCACTGGCTGCAACCGGAAAAGCAGGGATCCCGTGGCGTTCGCCATGAATCATGGATGTTTCGGCAATTCTCATTATGAGGCGGACCGGTTGTTAATATTCTGTGAGAGCGACATCCTGCCATCCCGCCCAATAGCGGGACTGCTCGGAAGCCGCTCCCACAGAACTATTTTGCCAAAGCGAGAATTGCTGTGGATGTTTACATACCCTTGTCGCATATGTTAAAATTTTTGTTGTTTGCTGATGTCTCTGCTTTCCGAACACAGCGGGACCTGTTGGGCAATACCCGGGGCAGGGAGTTGTCTTGTAAACCGGCAGGTCAGAGTCCTTTCCAATAATTTTATCAATGTCTGGCAGGGGACGCGAGGCCCGGCGTCATTAGAGGCGGTCATTTATGGGATTGAAGCAGAAGGGAATGGATATGATGGCGACCAAGGATTTTCTGAATAAGTTGATTCAGACGTGTCCTGACGGGATTATCGGCATCGATCGAAAAGGCACTGTGATTATCTTCAACCCGGCCGCTGAGAAGCTGACCGGCCGGTCCGCGGAGGAGACGATCGGCAAGACGTCCATCCAGGCGGTCTACGATTCCCCTGAAATAGCGCGGGAAATCAAGAAGCGCATCTATAGTCCCGAGGATGGGGGGCCGGGGCGGGTGGAGGGGATCGAGGTCGCCGTCAATGGCGCCGGGGGCAGAAAAATCCCGATCCGTCTCTCCGCTGCATTGATTTTTGAAAAGGGTGTGGAGATCGGAAGCGTCGGGTTTTTTCACGACTTGACCGCTCGAAAAGAGATGGAAGAGGAGCTGCGCCGGCGATCCATTACCGACAGCCTCACGAATCTCTACAACCGGCGTCAGTTTCATAGCACCCTGAGTGAGGAAATAGCCAGATCCGCCCGATACAAGGGTCCCCTGAGCCTGGCCGTCCTTGACCTGGACAACTTCAAACCCTTCAACGATACTTACGGGCATCAGGAAGGCGACGCCATCCTTTGTCTCGTGGCCGAATGCATCAGGTCGGTGTTTCGCTCCACCGATCATGCGTTCCGGCTGGGCGGAGATGAATTCGGCGTGCTGCTGGTGGAAACGGAGCTTAGCAATGCCGGTCAGGTCATGGAGCGGTTTAAGAAGTATTTTAGTGAGAAGTGGCCACAGAAGATGGCCTACCTGGGCCGGAAGCTCCGGCCCGTCACCATGAGCATCGGCGTCTCCCAGCTCTTGCCCGGAGAAAAGGCCGATAAGTTTCAGCTCAGGGCCGATCTGGCCATGTACGAGGCCAAGAACGCGGGTGGAAACCGGGTGGTTGTCGCCTCCGAGCAGATCGGCGTATGAGAAGCTGCTAAATGCCCGCCTCGTTGATCTTTTAATCTGAGGATGGGCAACACCTGTGAGAGGAGTTGATTGCTATGAATAAACCGGTTGCTGCCATTGTGCGCTATGAGGAACCCCTCGAATCGCTCCGCAGGGCCGTGGATTTGTGCGGGGGCCTGGATCACCTCCCTGCCAAGGCCAGGGTCTTCATCAAACCCAACATCGTGTTTTGGACCCGCAAGGCGGCCTTTCCCAAGTGGGGCGTGATCACCACCTCCCGCATGATCGAAGACGCGGTGATCCTCCTCAAGGAGCGGGGGATCGACGATATCACCATCGGAGAGGGCATGGTGGTGGTGACCCGGGACAAGGAGACCCCGGCCCATGCCTTTGAAAGTTTGGGATACAACCGCCTCAATCAACGCTACGGGGTCAAGGCCTTCAGCGTGTTTGAGAGGGGATTTAAGGAAGTGGACCTGGGCAACGGAGAAACCCTGAAATACAATGCCGATATTCTGGACAGCGATTTCGTGGTGGACATCCCGGTGTTAAAGACACATGCCCAGACCGTGGTATCTTTGGGGATCAAGAATCTGAAAGGGACGATCGACATCAATTCCCGAAAAAAATGCCACAACGCCGATCCGGAAAAGAATCTCCATTACTGGGTGGCCAGGCTGGCCGATCCCATGCCCCCCATGCTCACCATACTGGACGGCATCTATACCACGGAGCGGGGCCCCAGCTTTGACGGCCGCATCAGGAGGAGCAATCTCATCGTGGCCTCGGCCGATGTGCTCGCCGCGGACATGGTGGGGGCAAGGGTGTTGGGATATGAGCCTTCGCAGGTCCCGCACCTGGTGCATGCGGCACGAAACCGCAAACGGCCATGCGAATTATCTAAGATCGAGATCGCAGGCGAAAAAATTGAGGATGTGGCCTCTCTTCACCGATACGCCTTTCCCTACAACAAGGACGACACCCTGCCCCTCCCCATGGAGAAGATGGGGATCAAGGGGCTCTCGTATCGGAAGTACGACCTCACCCTGTGCACCTATTGCTCTTCCATCAACGGGGTGGTCCTGGCGGCCGTGGCCGGGGCCTGGAACGGGACGCCCTGGGACGATGTGGAGGTCCTGACCGGCAAGTCCATGGCGCCCACCCCGGGCAAGAAAAAGACCATCTTGTTCGGCAAATGCATGTACCAGCGCCACAAGGACAATCCCGTCATCCAGGAGATGATCCCCATCAAGGGATGTCCGCCTCAGCCGAAATCGATCGTGGAGGCCTTCCATAAAGCGGGGATCATGATTAATCCCAGCATCATCGAAAATGCGGACGCAGCACCCGGGTTTTTCATGAAGCGCTATGAGGGAAAACCGGAGTACGACCAATCGCACTTTACGGTGATGTAGCGGGATGTTGCTATACTTGGCAATCCCCAGTCAATCCCGTGTGTGGGCCTATCTCTCAAAACAGGTTTCTGATGAAGAGCATGGATCTGGTATCGACATTTGAAAAGTCAAAGCAATATTGCGGCATCCATGCGCAGGAACCTGAAGATACAAGTAGGACGGACTCTATGTTAGGAAAACTGGAGGAAAGACATCGAACCATCCTTGAGGGGATTGAAGAGGGGTATGTGGAAGTCGATCTTAAAGGAAGTACCGTGTTTTGTAATGATTCATTCTGCAGGATCACAGGCTATCCCAGAGAGGAACTTATCGGCCTCAATTTTAGAGCATACATGACCGAATCAATAGCAGACAGAGTTTATCAAGCCTATAATAAGGTATATCGAACAGGAATCCCCAATAAGGCCTTTTACTATGAAATTATCCAAAAGAATGGAAACAAAAGAGTTATTGAAAATTCAATATCTTTAATTGAAACACTTGACGGACGGCCGCTTGGATTTCGCAGTATTGTTAGGGATATAACAGAGCGTAAGCGCATTGAGGCGGAGTTGGAGAGGCATCGCAGTCGGTTGCAGGCTATCTTTAGAAGTGTTCGGGACGCCATCATTACTGTTGATACACAGATGGTGGTCATCGAAGCTAACGAGGCAACACAAAATATTTGTGGTATGTCCAATGAACGCTGTGTGGGAAAGCCATTTAATGAATGTTTTAAGGAATGCAGCCAGGCATGTCATGAAGTTTTGAGGGATTCCTTAGAAAAAAAGGCGACGATAAAGGGGTATAGGATTGAATGCAACCGGCATGATCGGCCTGAACAAACCGTGATAATCACGAGTTCGCCCCTTCTGGATGGGAACGGGGAATTCACGGGAACTGTTCTTGTCATAAGAGATATTACCAGGCTGAGCAATCTGGAGCGTGAACTGAGAGAAAGACATCAATTTCATAATATTATCGGGAAAAGTCGAAATATGCAGGATGTATATGCCCTGTTGGAGAATCTATCTGGCTTGGACACAACGGTTTTGATCACTGGAGAAAGCGGTACGGGAAAGTCTCTGGTAGCCAAGGCCCTCCATCATAGCGGCAGCCGTGCCTTCGGGCCGCTTATAACCGTAAATTGCTCTGCACTGCCGGAGAACTTACTGGAAAGTGAACTGTTCGGCCATGTAAAGGGGGCATTTACAGGGGCGATAAAGGATGTTCAGGGCCGTTTCCAGGCTGCTGATCGCGGGACAATTCTGTTGGACGAAATCGGCGACATATCGCCCAGAATTCAGCTCAAGCTGCTGAGGGTTCTGGAGGAAAAAGAATTCGAAAGAGTGGGAGAGTCCGTTCCCATGAAGGTGGATGCGCGAGTTATCGCGTGTACGAATCGTGATTTACAGGAAAAGGTAAGGTTAGGTGAGTTCCGAGAAGACTTGTATTACCGCCTAAAGGTGATCGAAGTGCATCTTCCGCCGTTGAGAGAAAGAATTGATGATATCCCGTTGCTTATTGATCATTTCTGCAAGGTTTTTAACAGAAAATTTAAAAAGAATATAGAGGGATTATCTGATGAGGTGGTCAGGGCTTTCATGAACTATCACTGGCCTGGCAACGTACGCGAGTTGGAACATAGCCTGGAGCACGCGTTTGTCCTTTGCCGTGAGCCCATCATAACCCTTGACCACATCCCGGCCGAGATAAAGGGCCGTTTGGATGTTCGAAAGCGATCCCGTTGGCATAAAACTCCGGGTGGATCACAAGAAATCCTGGCTGCGTTGGAAAAAACAGACTGGAACAAGGCTAAGGCTGCGCGTATTTTAGGCATAGACCGCAGTACCCTATATAGAAGAATCAAGCGATATAGGCTCTCTGAATCGAACGCAGATATGTTGCGGCATGCTACAGATTTGTGGTGAAACATTTATGTTGCATGCAACGCTTCCTCTCCATTTAATTAGCATTTACTTCCCGAAAATTCCGGCTTAAATCCCCTTAAGGCTTGTCAAAATGTGTCTTTCCATCACTTTTGCCCTTTGGCACATGTCTTGCTCAATAATGATGGCAAATGAGACATAACAGCATAACAGATGCTCTTGTGTAGTAAAATTGCGGGGACAAGGCTTAAAAGGACATAGAAGGAAGGCCGGGTGAAATCATTTGAGCATCCAGAAATCTGATAGCCAACTTTTCAGCAAAGAATTCTCAATAACTAAGTCAGGCATTCGTTTAGTTGGCCCGGAGGATTTTGAAGAGGAAGTTCTCAAGAAAAAGTGGCCTGTGCTTGTATTGTGTATACACAACGATCTAGAAATTGAAGGTCAGATTGAGGTTGTTAAGGATGTTACAGCAAAAGCACACGCGGAAAAACTGGATGTGTGTCTATTAGAGGACGAGTGTATTGGGATTTTCAGAGAGAAATATAAAGTCGGCGGGACTCCGACATTCCTCATATTCGATAAGGGAAGAGAAATAGGTAGATTGTTGGGACAGGCAGAGACAGCGACTCTTGAAGAGTTTTTGTCCCGAACGCTCGTTTAGGATTTGGAGGCGAATAGAAAAGAGTTATGGATTTTACATTGTCAGAAGAACAGCAAATGCTGCGCGATATGGTCAGGAAAATTGCTGAGAATGAATTTAAACCTAAGGCTGCGGAAATTGACCAAAAAGAGGAATTCCCTTGGGAAAATAAAAGGATACTTGAAGAAAACGGGCTGCTTGGGATTCAGGTGCCCGAAGTATATGGAGGAGCCGGAGCAGGTATGGTCAGCCTCGCGATCGTGGTTGAGGAGATAGCGCGTGTGTGCGCTTCGACTTCCGTGATCCTCACCACTCAGGCCTTAGCGACTGATCCTCTTCTTATTGCGGGAAATCATGAGCAGAAAATGAAATGGCTTAAGCCGATGGCCGAAGGTTCAGTTCTGGGGGCCTGCGCCATTACTGAGCCAGGGGCAGGCTCCGATGTAACTGCAATCAGGACTGTAGCTGCGCCAAAAGACAAGGGGTATGTACTGAATGGGACCAAGATATTCATTACGGACGGGGGGGTATCCGACATCGTAACCGTTGTGGCCTTTACAGATAAGAGCAAGGGTCACAAGGGCATGAGCATGCTGGTGGTCCCAAAAGGCACACCGGGTTTTTCGGTAGGCAAGGAAGAGAAAAAGCTGGGGATCCGGGGATCGGACACGCGTGAGCTCATTTTTGAAGAGTGTTTTGTGCCAGAGGAGAACCTCATCGCCAGTATAGGTGATGGCTTCAAAATTCTCATGAAAACGTTCAATTACACGCGCCCGGCCGTGGGAGCTCAGGCCCTCGGCATTGCACAAGGCGCCTTGGATGCTGTCTTGGAGTATGTTAAGGGCAGAATGCAGTTTGGGAGAAGCATTGCAGAATTCCAGGGTGTTCAATGGATGCTTGCTGAGATGGCTCTGAAGATAGAATTGGCACGGACGATGATCTATCGAGTTTGTGGAACAATCGACAATCTACCTGCCTCAAAAGACATACCGAGGTTGGCTTCTATGGCGAAGTGGTTTGCATCGGATACGGCTATGCAGGTCACTACCGATGCGGTCCAGCTTTTTGGGGGCTATGGGTATTCCAGAGAATACCCGGTCGAGAGGATGATGCGGGATGCCAAAATAACGCAAATATATGAGGGAACCAACCAAGTTCAACGCATCATCATTGCCAACCAGATGTTAAAGTGAAGAGAGGGAATCAAAATGTATAAAGATATTGTCATCGTGAGCGCGGTTCGGACGCCATTCGGACGTTACTGTGGGTCATTAAGGGAATATGATTATTTTGATCTTGGGGCATTGCCCATGAGAGAAGTGCTGAAGAGGGTGAATGTGAATGAAAGAGAGGTTGACGAGGTGTATTGGGGTGTTGGCGACACCTCTGTATGTAAGGATGTTTATACCTCTGTAGCAGCACGTCAGACTCTTCTAAAAGCAGGACTTCGGCCGGAAACGCCCTCCGTTTCCATAGACAAAGCTTGTGTATCAGCTATGTCAGCGATTCATTATGGATGTCGTGCCATGGTCGCCGGAGAAATCGGTTGTGCGATTGGAGGCGGCGCCACATCCTTTAGTCAGGAACCACTCATCGTAAGAGGGCTCCGGTGGAAGGGGTTTCGCTTGGGAGATGTGAAAATGGAAGACCCTCTGTTTGCCTTAGGATACAAAGATTTCAATCCGGTTTCGGTAGATACAGATAATGTGGCTATAGAATATGGAATTTCCCGTGAAGAACAGGACGAATGGGCACTGAGAAGCCATTATAACTATGGACAGGCGTGGGAAGCTGGAAAATTCAAAGATGAGATGATGGTGCTTGAAATCCCCCAAAAAAAGGGATCCCCGGTTATTCTCGACATTGACGAGCAGTATCGGAAAGACACCACCATGGAAAAGCTCAGCAGGCTTCCAGGCATTTACGGGTGTAAAGGTGTGACCGCAGGGAATGCCCCCGGACTAAATGATGGGGCTACCGCGATCTTGTTCATGAAAAGATCTAAAGCTGATGAAATGGGGCTGAGACCTTTGGCAGAAATCATTTCCATGTCCTCCATCGCCATCAACCCAAACCGTATGCCAGAAGGACCTGCCTACGCAGCCATGAAAGCACTTGATCGAGCAGACATAGATCTAAATGACATCCATTTTATGGAAATAAATGAGGCCTTTGCCGCGGTGCCTCTGGTAAGTACACTTCTAATGACTGGGAAGGACAAGAAAAAGGCGCAGGCTTTGCGTGAAAAAACCAATGTTAATGGCAGTGCCATTGCAATCGGACACCCGAATACGGCCAGCGGGGCCCGCCTCATAATGAACCTGATGTATGAATTACATCGAAAAGGAGGCGGATACGCACTGGGTGCAATCTGCGGTGGGTTAGCCCAGGCTGATGCATGCATCATTAAAGTATAATCTTGCTGAAGGATATATTGTGCAATGAGGCTAAAATATATACATTTTAATATAGAAGATGGAGTTGCTTGGCTTCAGTTTAACAGACCGGATAAGCTAAACGCTCTAAATCCGGATGTCTTTAAAGAGTTGGAAAGCGCCTTGGTTGGCTGTGAGGAAGACCGTATCATAAGGGTTGTTGTTCTTATGGGCGATGAAAAAGCCTTTATCGCTGGCACCGACATCGATCATATGGCTGAGGGAGGCATCACTTTGGCTTATGACTTGACGGATCTGGTGTTGCGGGTTCATGAAAGATTGTCCGATCTACCAAAACCAACAATTGCGGCAATTTCGGGTTATGCACTTGGCGGGGGATTAGAACTGGCACTGTGCTGCGATTTCAGAATTAGCGCCGATAATGGGATTTTCGGTTTCCCGGAAATAACTTTGGGAATTATCCCTGGCGGAGGTGGAACTCAGCGCTTACCACGGTTGGTGGGAATCGGTCCGGCTACTGAACTGATATTTTTGGGAGAGAAGATAACAGCAGATGGGGCCAAGCAAATTGGGCTTATAAATAAAATTGTCCCGTTGGACAGCCTGAAAGGAGAGGTGCAGGCATATGCATCAAAGCTGATGAAAATGCCAGAGCTTGCACTTCGGGCTGCAAAAAGTGCAATGCGTAGAGGTCTCGGGATTCCACTCAAAGAGGGACTTCAGATGGAACAAAATCTTTTTTGCATGTTGTTTGGAACAGAAGATCAGAAAGAAGGGATGTCTGCTTTCCTACAAAAACGTAAACCACTTTATAAAGGGAAATAGAGGTAAAATTATTATGGCGCAACCTGCAAAAATAGGAATCGTGGGAGCTGGGATGATGGGTGCTGAAATCGCACTCTGCTTTGCCAAGGCCGGATATCAAGTCGCGATGAAAGAAATATCTTTCGAGTTGGCTGAGAAAGGAAAAACCAGACTCTCTGGAATTTTGGATAAGACTATTCAAAAAGGGAAATGTGCTGCTGACAAGAAAGAGTCCACACTCTTAAGAATTTCGCCTACAGACAAATATGAACTTTTCCAAGATGCTGACTTAGTTATAGAAGCTGTCTCGGAAGTCTTGGATGTCAAAAGGCGGGTTTTTAATGAGTTAGATGCAATTTGCAAGGCTGAGTGTATATTTGCCACCAATACATCAAGCTTCCCAATAACCCTGTTGGCAGCGTCTGTGGCTCAAGGTAGAGTCGGGAAATTTTTGGGAACTCATTTTTTTTCTCCTGCATCAATTATGAAACTGGTAGAGGTTATCCCAGGATTAGAGACCAAAGAAGAGACGGTAAGATCTACGATGGGGTGGTGCGTTAGTATCGGTAAGACCCCAATAAGAGTTAAAGACGTGACCGGGTTTGCTGTGAACAGGATACTTCATGCCATGTGGATCGAGGCGAACCGACTGCTTGAGGAAAGCGTTGCCTCACCGGAAGATATCGATACTGCCTGCAAGCTCGGGTTAGGGCATCCGATTGGGCCATATGCGCTTATGGATTTAACAGGGAATGACCTGAATCTTCAGGTTCAGCAGATCCTTTTTGAGTCATATGGCGAGAGGTTCAGACCGAGGCCAATACTAAAACAAAAGGTCAACGCCAATCATTTAGGCAAAAAAACAGGGCGTGGATGGCATGAATACTAAAGTTAATTATGAGTTAGGGGATTAAGGCTATGAACATTACTCTGACACAGGTTCGTTTTTTGGAAAGGGCCGTTAAGCTATTCGGCTCAAAGACTGCAGTCGTTTGTGATGGTGAAAGATGGACTTACGGGCAGTTTGGCGAACGGGTAGAGCGCCTTGCAAATGCTTTGGAGGATTTGAAAGTTCAGCCCGGGGATAGGGTAGCCTATTTGGGTTACAATTGCCATCGTTTGCTGGAATGTTATTACGGTGTCGTTAAAATGGGAGGGGTACTGCTCCCCCTGAATATCAGACTAGCTTCGCAAGACTTTCAGTATATAATTCAAGATGCAGAGCCTGTTGTTGTGTTTATTGATCCCGACTTCATTGAAAAATTAGAACCTATCCTGAAAGACCTCCCGTCAGTAAAGTTTTATTACGTCTTAGAAAAAATGACTAACGCACCCGAATGGATCGAGGACGAATATGACAGCCTCATCGAAAAATCTTCTGCCACACCGAGGCGTTCGACTGGTGATTATCCATTCTCAGAAGACGACATGGCTGAACTTTTTTACACTAGCGGGACTACTGGGCCTTCAAAGGGAGTCATGTTAACACACCGCAATCTGTACCTACACGCGCTGTCTGCTATGGCTACATATCCAGTTCGCGAGACTGATATTCAGCTTCATTTAATACCATTGTTTCACGTGAACGGATGGGGGACGCCACATTATTTGACAGCCAAAGGTGGGACCCATGTAATGCTGAAAAAGTTTGATCCGATTAAAGTTCTTGAGCTAATTGAAACAGAAAGAGTTAATAAATTTTGTGGGTATGCACTTGACTCCAGTAACCACAAGATGTAGTATCCTTGGGTATG
>Ga0209270_1000269_pt1 | contig 128329 bp, 131 predicted proteins | sample MTBAKSrepl1MetaG_FD_187456 | JGI IMG/M metagenome (GOLD analysis project Ga0209270, IMG submission 187456) | Enrichment culture microbial communities from Arthur Kill intertidal strait, New Jersey, USA, that are MTBE-degrading - MTBE-AKS1... | ecosystem: Environmental > Aquatic > Marine >...
ATATTGCACCACTGCCACCTGCTTCTGTTTCCCGGCCAGAGTAACCGGATGCGGGAATCGGGACTGGCACAATAAAGTAAATGGCCTGGTTAGAGGATCATTAATTAAGGAGGTGAACGCGATACTACTAAACTAAAATTCCCCACCGGTGCCTGGGGAAAAAGTTTTGCAATAGTGGGGAATTCCCACTTGCAAAAAACAATAATAAGTAAATTCTTGCCAGGCTTGTGAGTAATTACTCCTACAATTTACCGTTGGGTAACTTGTTGCGCCCATTCTCCTGAGGGTTATCTGGTTCTAGAGTTTCTTTAGGATTCTAGTCAAGGTTCAGCTGTTATCGCGGAGACGCTGGATGTCGCATACCTATGCTAGTATAATGGGTAGATAACAACTCGAGTATTAACGTTGCTGATGGCTACGAAGGCTTGCAATCATTCCATGCGGGGAAAGGAATCGCCAAGCACTGCTGATGCCCAAATTTGCTATTGACTAAATCCTCTTTATCAGGCTAGTATAGCCTTAATGATTTTCGCCTTGTATTTTAGCAGAATTATTGCTCGCTACCAGAGGCGGCAGCAAGAAAATGACCGTGAGAATTCTTAAAATTGTTGACTTGGATATGCTTGGCAATTAGAACTACAGAAATGGCAAGAAAACGCAAATACCAGGATATTAACGAGATAATAGACCAACACTTGAAGCCTTTGCTGAAATCGGAATGTGCAAGGCTAGGCGTTCCAGAAATATTTGTCGAAGGTATTTACGGGGTTTATCCGGAACCATTCGGCAGTTCAAGTTGTTGTGAACCTGTACCGGATATTAATCACATCCAAAAAGTAAGAATTCGCATAGATTCCGAAATCCGAAATCCCGGGGAGGCTGTCAGGCATTTCTGGCACGAGATGAGGCACGCCAAGGACCTATATGAAAATAAAAGACCATCGGAGCTTGTGGCCAGTCTGTATTCGCTGAAAAGGTGTTTGCAGGAACCATGTCGGCTTATCAATAGATAACGAGTATAAAATTTCAAGATATCATAGTTAAAAGGATGGTCTCTGTTGATTCCCATTGCGCGGCCCGACTTAGATGAAAATGCCATAGTTGCAGCTATTGAAGTCCTTCGTTCTGGTAGCCTCGCTCAGGGCAAGCTTGTCCATGAATTTGAAGCGGCTTTTGCGCAGTATATCGATACCCCCTGTGCAATAGCTACCAACAGTGGCACTTCTGCTCTCCATCTGGCCCTTCTAGCCAGCGGCATTAATAAGGGAGATGAAGTCATCACTTCTCCGTTCAGCTTTATCGCCTCAGCCAACGCCATTCTCTATTGTGGCGCCAAGCCCGTGTTCGCCGATATTGAATCCCTTACCTTTAATATCGACCCAGGCCTCATTGAAGCTAAAATCACTCCCAAGACCAGGGCTGTGTTAGGAGTTCATCTCTACGGCCAAACCCTTAATATTGAACGTGTACAGGATATGTGCCAGCACCACAACCTCATATTGATTGAAGATGCTTGCCAGGCACACGGGGCTGAATATCATGGCAAGAAAGCAGGATCGTTTGGTATCGGGTGTTTTTCCTTTTACCCCACCAAAAACATGACAACCGGTGAAGGTGGTATGGTCACCACCGGCAATAAGGATATCGCGGACAAATGCCGAATGCTTAGAAACCACGGTCAGGTTCAGCGCTATTGCCACACTATGTTGGGTTACAATGCCCGTATGACAGAAATTGCCGCGGCGATTGGCCTGAGTCAGCTAGAAAAACTGAATGCGTTTAACAATAAGAGGAATGAGAATGCTCGTATTCTCACCAGCGCAATCAATGAAATCCCCGGGCTTATCGCGCCAACGGTTTTAGCTGGTAATAAACACGTGTTTCATCAATTTACCATTCGTGTTACACCCGAGTATAAGTTAACTAGAGACGAGCTCAAGATTTATCTTGAGGAGAATGGTATTGGTTGCGGTATACATTATCCGTTACCCATCCATCGCCAGCCCCTGTTCAAGGACTTGGGCTATGACGAAAGCCTTCCGGTGGCGGAAAAAGCCGCTTGCGAAGTATTAAGTTTGCCGGTACATCCTGCTGTTTCCCGAGATGATTTAAATACCATAATTGAGGTTATAACAAATGCCTAATATAAAAAAGTCAGGAGAAGTAGTCATTGGCCAGAACGCCACAATTCAAGGCGTTGTAACCTTAGGAAACCGGGAGGACGGCAGGCTAGTAATCGGCAATAATGCCCTGATACGCTCTGGAGCCATTATTTATTCGGATGTTGTAATCGGTGATCACTTTAAAAGCGGCCACAATATTTTGATACGTGAAAATACCCGCCTCGGCGATGACGTACTGGTCGGTACCAATGTGGTAATTGATGGCAATGCCAAGATAGGCAACAACGTTAGCCTGCAAACCGGAGCCTATATTACTGCCTATACAGTTATTGAAGAAGGTGTTTTTATGGGACCCTGCTCAGTTACTACTAATGATAAACACATGCAAACCGGTGCAAAATTGAAGGGTGCATTTATCAAGCGAGGCGCACGCATCGGTGCCAATGCAGTAATCCTCCCCGGTATAGTGGTTGGAGAAAACTCCGTAGTTGGTGCCGGAGCCGTCGTTACTAAGGATGTTCCCGCCGGAAAAACGTTTGCCGGAAACCCTGCTAGAATGATTGGTGATGGAGATTAAGTAATTGCTATACCGGTTAACCCTAAACGAAATAGAAGATAAAATCTCCAAACGGGATATTCGCATCGCCTTCATAGGTCTAGGACGGGTCGGATTACCATTGGCCGCAATTCTGGCCGACAACGGTTTTAACATAACTGGAGTAGATATTAAGGAAACTGTGGTTAGAGCCATTAATGCCGGTAATAATCCCTACCCGGATGAAACCGGCCTATGTGAGTTAATAAACACGGTTTTTAATTCAGGCAAACTTACTGCCACAACTAGTATCTCCGAAATAGAAGGCTCCGAAATAATAATCATTGCGGTGCCTACCCTCATTAAAACCGAGGAACCTGACATTGAAGCGGTTGCCAATGTAGCTGAAGAAATCAGCAACTATGTCAAAACCGGGAGTATAATCGTTTTACAGAGCACGGTACCTCCAGGAACAACGGAGGGTATGCTTGGTGCCTTGATCACCAAGCATACCGGCTTCAAAGCCGGCGAGGACTTCGGGCTGGCTTATTCACCCGAAAGAACGCAATCCCCCCAGGTGCTTAAAGACTTGCAAACCTACCCCAAGATTATAGGCGGCATCGATGAAAAGAGTATCTTCATACTGTCAGAGATTTACTCTTCCTTCGTTCCTTCTATAATAAAAATGAACAGTATTATTGCGGCCGAAATGGATAAGGTCATTGAAAATAGCTACCGGGATGTTAATATCGCCTTTGCCAATGAGCTTGCTATGTTATGTCAACTTTACGGGGTAGATGTAGAAGAGCTTATTTCAACCGCCAATTCACAGCCCCACTGCCATATACTCCAACCCGGCTTGGTAGGCGGTCACTGCATACCCATGGATCCTTATTATTTAATTAGCGATGCTAAAAGACGAGGCATGATTCCTAAAATCATGCAGGCTGCCCGCAGTCTTAACGAATCTATGTTTGGTTTTATCTTAGGCATGATTGAACCAGGGATGAAAAGAGTTACTATTCTCGGACTTAGCTTTAAGCCGGATGTTAAATCTTTTGATACGTCCCATTCACTCAAGTTAATCAACCTCCTCATCGAGAAAGGCTACCATGTACAGGTACATGATCCGTTTCTTGATGAAAAGAATTACGGTTTCAATACCGAGTCTGACCTTTTTAGAGCATTAACCGGGGTAGATTGCCTGATCCTCTCAACTGCCCATTCAGATTATAAATCCCTTGATTTCAAAAAGGTGAAAACACATATGAACGGCAACCTTGTAATTGACATCAGAAACTATTTTAATCCTGGAGATGTACACTCTGCCGGACTTAGATACAAAGGACTTGGTAGAACGCTATATGATTAAAATTGGCGTCATCGGTCTTGGTATGATGGGTCAACATCATGCCAGGGTTTATAAGGAACTAGGCTGCGAATTGGTAGGCGTGGTGGATTCTGACCTTAACCGAGCCCGAGAGATCGGTGAAAGGTGCCAGGCTCCCTATTACACAAACCATCGTGAAATCATAGATAAAGTAGAGGCTGTCACCATCGCTGTACCTACCAGTTTGCATAAGGATATTGCCCTAGATTTTCTCCGGCAAGGTATTCACTGTCTGGTAGAAAAACCTATCGCCTCAAACGCAGGGGAAGCTGAAGCCATGATTGGTGCTGCCCAATATAACAACGCAAAACTCATGGTTGGTCACATAGAACGATTCAATCCGGTAGTATTAAAATTAAAAGAGCTGGTTGATAAAGGAACCTTGGGCAAGATTGTTATCATTTCAACAAGACGAGTTGGCCCCTCTCAGCCCAGGGTCAGGGATATAGGCATAATCATCGATTCGGCTACCCACGATATCGATATGGCGCGCTTCTTGATAGGCAAGGAGCCTATTAAGATTTATTCAAAAGCTGGCAGGCTTAAACATGCCACTAAGGAAGACTTTGCCCTGATAATGCTCGATTTTGGTGATGCAGCCGCATCTATTGAGGTTAATTGGTTTACTCCCCGCAAAGAACGTAAGCTGGTAGTTACCGGAAGCGAGGGTATCGCTTACCTTGATTATATCAAGCAGAAACTCTGGATTCATGAACAGAATACGGAATATGGGGTAGAAGTTGTCAACATTGAACCACTAAAAGTAGAACTAAACCACTTTATCGACTGTGTAACAAATAATTTAGAACCGGCAGTAAACGGACGAGAAGGCTTATCCGCTTTGTCAATAGCGCTAGAAGCTTCAAAGATGATATGCAATGTATAAAGGCAAAAAAATTGCCGTAGTCGTGCCGGCTTACGATGAGGAGCGGTTTATCAGTAAAGTACTTGAAACAATACCCGAGTATGTAGACCGCGTGTTCGTAATTGATGATGCCAGCAATGATAAAACTTATGAAATAGCCGTTTCTATCGCCTCAAGAAATAACAAGGTAATGGTTGTTTCACTTGATAAAAATTGTGGCGTTGGTGGAGCTATTACTACCGGTCACAAGCTGGCTATTCAAGAAGACATGGATATCGTTGCCATTATGGCTGGTGACAATCAAATGGATCCAAGCTACCTGCCATCCTTACTTAACCCAATAATTGAGGGAAGGGCAGATTATACCAAAGGTGACCGCATGTCTGACCCGAAACATCGAAAAGACATGCCCAAGTTCAGGCGGTTCGGCACTTTGCTTCTAACCATACTCACCCGCATATCTTCAGGCTACTGGCATATCAATGACCCACAGAATGGCTACACTGCTATAAGCACTCAAGCATTATTCAGGATACCGCTCAACCGGGTTTACAAAGGTTTTGCCTTTGAAAATGATATGCTGGTGCGCTTAAATATTATCGGTGCAAAAGTGATAGATATCTCCCACCCTTCAGTTTATCGAGACCAAGTTTCAAAAATAAACTACCCCAAGTTCGTTTTAACTACTAGCTGGATATTGCTTACGAGTTGGTTGTGGCGATTGTGGGTTAAGTATATTATAAGCAACCGTTCAAATACCTAATAGAACATAAGGAGACCATTAAATATATTGGATTATACTCTAAATAAATACCGGGAACTTTGCCAAGCTATTAGCTCATCTAGGTATTCAACTACAACTCTTGCTGAATATCTTGAGCAGGGTAATCTAATAAGCAAATCATATATAATACTGCGCCATGATATCGATCGTTCCCCGCACAGAGCTTTAGGTGTTACAAAAATCGAACATGAGAATAGAATTTGTGCTACTTATTATTTCAGAACTAGCACTTTTTCACCTGAAGTAATAGATAAAGTCTTATCTTTTGGACATGAAATAGGTTTTCATTATGAGACGCTGGATAAATGTAGAGGTGATATCCATGCAGCTATTACATTGTTCAAAGAACAGTTGGCAATGTTTAGAGAGAAATATGAAATTAAAACGGTGTGCGCACATGGTAACCCATTGACAAGATTTGATAACAAAGAAATATGGAAGCATATCAAACTGAACTCGCTTTCCCTCTTGGGAGAAGCCTTTCTAGGGTTGGATTTTTCACGTTTTGCATATTTTTCTGATAGCGGTAGAACCTGGCAAAACAATGAGTCACAAAAAATGCCAGGAAAAGATTCCGTTGTTACTGCTTTTGATGGTGTCAATGCAAAAACAACAGATGATATTATCAGGATAATCAAGGACGGATCTCTTCCTAATATCTGTATTCTGACTCATCCAGAGAGATGGTGCGAAGATATTTTAAGTTGTACAAGCAGATTTATTTTAGACAGGGCCTTTAGTACAGGCAAGAATATTATTACGATCTACCGAAAAATATTTTAATAAGGTTACCATAGTATTAAGCGAGATATGACGAAATATCATATAGCAGATGAGGTTGAACTTGATAAATGGGATTCCTTTATTGAAAAACATCCCCATGGCAATATATTTCAAAGTCGCCACATGTATGAAGTTTATCGAAATACGAAGAACTACGAGCCGATAAAGTTATTTGCACTAGATATTACTACGCATGAAATTTGTGGAGTGATGACTGGAATTATAATCACTGAAATAGGAGGATTAATCCGGAAGTTCACAACGCACGGAGTTACCCAGGGCGGCCCTCTTATTAAACCAGGTTTAGAAAAAATACTCGTACCTTTGCTTATTGAAGAATTTGATAGAAGATGTAAAAAGAAGGCTATTTACAGCGAAATACGAAACCTGTGGGACACTAAGAATATTGCAGACTATTTACCCGGCTATGTATACGAAGAGCATCTGAACTATTTAATTAATCTAAAAATATCCGAAAATGAGTTATGGCGAAATATTCACCACTCAAAAAGAAAGAACATCAACCGTGCGGGTAAAGAAGGTATTCGCGTTGCAGAAGCCGATAATACTCAGGAAGTTGGCTATTTTTATGAACTATTAAAAGAGACGTATCACCATGCTCGCATACCACTTGCACATATATCGCTATTTGAATCAGCCTATCAAATATTGACGAAACAGAATTTAGCAAAAATACTCTTGGCTATCAAAGAAGGAAAATACGTTGGCGCACGGATGATACTACTATATAAAGATAATATATATGATTGGTACGCTGGTTCTTTAATAAATTATTTACCCCTTCGGCCGAACGATATTCTCGTATGGAATACATTAAGGTATGGAATAAAACATAGATATAGTTCCTTTGATTTTGGAGGGGCAGGTAATCCGAATATTGACTACGGCCCACGTTTATTTAAGAAAAGCTTTGGTGGCCAAGAGGTCAACTATGGTAGATACAAGCGCGTCTATTCACCAATAATAAATTTGATAACCACACTTGGTTTTAAGGTATATCAAAGAGTATTTTTTATAAATATGTGATGTTTCAAGGTCAGGTATTGAATGGATAACGAACAACTTTTTAGCCTTTGTACAATTAAAAGATTCTATAGAGCGTTATTAAGACTTACAGCCAACCATACTTTACTACCAAGATTGAGAATAAACCTATTAAGATGGTCGGGGGTTTCGATAGGAAGCAAAGCTTTTGTAAATATGGATTTTTTAGTGATTGATGATTACAACGGCGGAATGGTTGTTATTGAAGAAGAAGTGGCTATAGCACCAAGGGTTACATTAGTCGCAGTAAGTTATCCGAATGAATCGTTCATTTCAAAACAAAATGACTTAACAAAACAAGCGCCTATTATTATAAAAAAGGGTGCATGGATAGGCACAGGTGCTGTTATACTACCTGGAGTTACGGTGGGAATTGGAGCTGTTGTTGGAGCTCAATCGCTCGTGAGAAAAGATGTACCAGATTATAGTGTTGTTGCTGGAATACCGGCAAAACGCATAAAGGCTATCATAAAGGAGCAGCCATTATTAAAAGAACAATAACATCATGAATATAATACTCATCGTTCATACACCAGCACAGGTTCATCTTTGGTCAAATGTTATTCGCCTGCTGAAAGAGCATGGGCATATTGTTGAAATTATAGCTAGAGATTATCAAACGGTGGCAACTCTTCTTCGGCAATATGGGTACCATTACAGTATCTATGGGAAGGCAGCAACAACAAAAGCTGTCGTTATTATTAAATTGCCATTTCAACTATTCAAAATTGCGAGATTGGTAATCAAGAAAAAACCAGATCTTCTACTTGGCCCTGGAATAATCGAAGCGTATATATCAGGGCTTATAAGAAAGCCACTGATTGCTTTCTGGGATTCAGAAGCTGTAAGTAAACTTGAAACAAAGCAAGAGGAACTCTTCATGCAAGCAATTATTACCCCGTCTGGTTTTAAGGCTGATTTAGGTAAGAAGCATATAAAAATCCCCAGTTATAAGGAGCTAGCCTACCTCCACCCTAACCATTTTTCACCAAATCCTTCTGTATTCAATGAATTGAAATTAAGCCCAGGTGATAAATATGTAATACTGAGATTTAATGCTTTCGACGCTGTACATGATATTAACCGCAAAGGATTTTCGCTGGAAGATAAATATGGGCTGGTTGATGAGCTCGAGCCTTTTGCCAGAGTTTTCATATCTTCTGAAACTCCACTTCCAAAAGCGTTAAAGCCATATGAATTACCTGCAGGAGTTAACCACATTCACCATGTTTTGTGCTATGCCCACTTACTGGTTACCGATACCCAAACCATAGCAACCGAGGCTGCTGTACTCGGCGTGCCAACCGTACGCTGTAATAATTTCGTAGGACCGAATGATATGAGTAATTTCATTGAACTTGAAAAGAAATATGGCCTTATATTCTCATATAATCGGGCTGATGTTGCTATCAACAAAGCGTCAGAACTGGTCAAAAGGAATGATATCAAAGCAGAATGGGCAGAAAAAAGGAAGAAACTGCTGGCGGACAAAATAGATCTTACTGATTTTATGATTGATTTCATAGAGCGGTGGCCGCAAAGCATGGAGGAGCAACTAGAAAAAAAGGCGCAAGTATGAAAATCGTGTCTATAGTGGGTGCCCGCCCCCAGTTTATAAAATGCGGCGTCCTTTCTCGTGAGCTAAGAAAACATCACGAAGAAATACTGGTTCATACCAATCAGCATTATGATTACTTTATGAACAAGGTGTTCTTTGATGAGTTGGATATCCCAGAACCGGATTATAACCTGGGTGTTGGTTCGGGCTCCCATGGAGCCCAAACCGGGAAAATGTTACATAAGATAGAACAGGTGCTTGTAACAGAAAAACCGGATACAGTGCTGGTATATGGTGATACTAACTCAACCCTCGCAGGTGCGCTAGCAGCCTCGAAGCTGCATCTAAGAATTGCCCATGTTGAAGCCGGCCTTAGAAGTTATGATAAGAGCATGCCTGAAGAAATCAACCGAGTACTAACAGACTACTGTGCTGATCTGCTCTTTTGCCCCACCCAAAACGCCGTAGATAACCTAGCGAAAGAAGGCATTATTGAAGGTGTTTATAATACAGGGGATGTAATGGTAGACGCTATATTATATGCCAGGCAAAAAGTAAAAAATCCCAAAAAAGACAGTGAACTTAATCTTAAGAGTAAAGATTATCTGCTTGTAACTATCCATCGAGCTTCTACTACAGATGTTAAGGATAATCTCAAAAATATCGTCGATGCTTTGTGCCAAATTGGAAAAACGATCGTTTTTCCAGCCCACCCCAGAACGGTAAAACAATTAAAAGCCTTCGGTTTGTATGATAAATTAGCTTCGTGCGTTAGGATTATCGAGCCTCTCGGCTACCTTGATTTCATCACACTTCTAGATAATTCCAAGAAAGTTATCACGGATTCTGGCGGTGTTCAAAAAGAAGCTTATCTATTTCAAATACCCTGCATGACGCTCAGGGATACAACAGAATGGCCGGAAACCGTTAAAACTGGGTGGAACGTTTTGGTTGGAACAGATGTCAGGGAAATTGTTGAGCGTGCCAGTATTGGAGAGCCGTATAAAGAATACAAACCACTATTTGGTATTGGCGCCTGCAGAGAGATAGCGAAAATATTAGAGGACCGCGAAAGATAAAATATGTTTAAAACCACCCTTTCCGATGTAATTTGGGTTATTTAACAATGAATGATTTAAAACAAAAAAAACTGTTGATATTAGCCCATAGTTATAATTCTTTTATAAAAGACCAGGTTGAGGTTATCGCACAACAGTTTTTTGAAGTGTTTGTGCTAGTAAGGTATAACCCGATAGCCGAATTATGGAGATTTCTGCCGGTCAACTCGTTAAAAAACTTTAGTAAAACAACCAAGTTTGATTTAAAAGACACCCCTTCAAATGTAAGGGTCATTCCAGTTTATGTATTATACGCACCTTTTGAATTTGAATATAAAAAGTTGGGTGAACGCCATTATAAAGCAGTAAAGCGGATTATCAGAAAAAACAGTATAGATTTCGATCTCATCCACGCTCATTTTATATGGAGTGCTGGTTACGTTGGTGCAAAATTGAAACAGCTTTATAACATTCCTCTTGTTATTACGGCACATGGCTACGATATCTATGATTTGCCCTTTAGAGATGATGATTGGGAAAGCAAAATAGAATATGTTTTAAATCAAGCAGATCATGTTATTACAGTTAGCAATAGCAATCTTGACTGTATTAGTAAATTGAAAGTTCAGACCCCGACAAGCGTTATACCCAACGGTTATCGTGAAGAGCTGTTTTATCCCCAAGATAAATTTGGATGCCGTAAGCAACTTGGTTTGCCCATAGAAGCAAAAATAATTCTTTCAGTCGGAAATTTGGTGCCGGTTAAGGGCCACAAATATCTTATTGATGCTATGGCTAAAGTAGTTAAACAAAATAAAAATGTATTATGTCTGATAATTGGCAGTGGTATTTCGAGATATAAATTAAAAAGACAGATTAGAAGGTTAGGTCTGCAGCAAAAAGTATTGTTACTTGAACGAAAACCGCATAACAAAATCCCGTTGTGGATGAATGCTTGCGACTTATTTGTGCTTCCTAGTCTTGCAGAAGGCAATCCTACTGTGCTTGTAGAATGTTTGGCTACGGGTACAAGTTTTATTGGTACCAAAATAGGGGGGATACCAGAAATTGTTTCTTCAGTCGATTATGGCCTTTTATGTGAGCCAAGTGATTCAAATGCACTGGCTGATAATATCCTAATTGCCTTCGAAAGAAATTGGGAAGAGAGGAATATTTTAGATCACTCCCGTAGCTTTACATGGGAAAACATTTCTAAGCAAATTGCAGATGTTTATTCTGATGTTATAAAAAACAAATATTAAATTGCCCATAATTAAAAAATGTATGAAAATATTTAAGATACTGACCATAATCAGCTGCTTATTGATTATTATAGGTTTATTGTTGGCTTGGAATAAACCAGCAACTGGCTATGAGCTTGATATTTATAAAAGCACCCCGTTTATTACCTGGCTTTTTATTGGCCTTGCAATGCTTATTGGTGCAGGTGTTATACTTCATCAGGTTATCATTAGTAGTTGTAAAAGTAGTTCAAAATGGGCGTTTGGGATATTAATCCTTATTATTGCCAGGTTGGCGCTGCTTTGGATTCCTTTTATTAGAAGCTATTTAACATGGGAAGGAGATAATATTAGCCACTGGGGTGCTCTTATTGACATAGTAAGTAGTGGTTTCGTCGAAGAGGGCAATTTTTACCCGATTGCTCACACGCTTCTTGGCCAAATAATTCAGATAACCGGCTTGCCAATCAATATGGTAGCAAATTTAAGTACGGGAATCCTTTCAATCTTTTTTATTGTTTTCACTTATTTACTAGCTTCTGTAGTATTGCCAAGGAAAAATCAGCAAGTATTCGCTGTATTGTTGTCTGGCTTTATCATAGCTATGGAAGGTTGTAATGTATTTTTAATGCCGAATGGCTGGTCAATCCTTATACTACCTTTATTATTCGCTTTGTTTTTTAAAAGGCATTATTTGCCCGCTATGGTTGTGCCCTTTGTCATAGTATTAGTTATGTATCCGTTTTTACACCCATTATCAAGTCTTATGGTGGTGTTTTCATTTATTATTATGTATTTGGCCGTAATGTTTGGTAGTTATTTGCTAAAAAATACAGACGCTTCCCAAGAAAAAGGAATATTCACAAATCGATACTTAATTCCCGTTCTAATACAATTCGCCATTCTCATTCCGTGGATTCTATCCTTTAATCAGTTCACACCAAACATTCGCGATGTGTGGGAACAGATTACTTCTGGTGGACCTGAAGTTTTCGCTGAGATAGGTGATACACTCCTAAAACTTAATATTAACGGTTGGGATAACGTTATTTTGTTTTTTAAACTGTATGGAGTAAGCACGTTCTTGATTATTATTTCTTTATTAGGCATGGTATTTCTAATAATAACAATAAAAAATAATAAAAATGGTAATTTTATACCCTTGTTTGCGGTTGGCAGTTTAGTTTTGTTTTTTGGTCTGCTTTATCTATTTTATCTACTAGGCTTTCCCGGAATGTCCAGCATTGGCGGTCAGAGAATGCTTTCTTATGTGCAGATATTTACTCCTATAATTGGTAGCTATGCACTGGTAAATATATTTAATTATAGAAAGGCCTTTGCAGGCCTTTCTATAACAATAATAGTCTCCTTATTGCTTTGCGTTTCCTTCCTAAGCGTGAGAGCGTTATATTTTTCCCCTTATACCCTAAGGCCAAATACGCAAATAACGGAATCAACCTTTATGGGTGCTAAGTGGTATGTCCAAGAGAAAATTCCATCCAATAAAGCTGCGTATATAATGTCACCGATATATAGATATTCGGATGGAATACTTGGTAAGATCTCTTCAGAAAGCAGACTTGACCTTCGCAAATATCAAAATATACAAATAACTGACCATTTTGGTTATGATGATTACAATACTTTAGGTGAGCAATATACCGAGGTACTTATAATGAATATAACCCCAAAGGATAGAGCTATATATGACACGGTTTGGGCTGCTGTGGACAGGTTTGACGAGGGAGATTTCGAAAAATTAGATAAAGATATCACCGTAAATAAAATTTATGAAGATATTGGCTTTAGTACATATCTGATTAACTAATGGGATTGTTAACTACTTCATTGAATAAGTCAGCAAGACGCTTCGCTTGTCTTTCACGAGTGTATTGCTTAATGATTGTACTTTTCGGCTTAAAATGAGATACAATTTTTCCGTTCTTAGAAAATTCAGAAAACCACGTTATTAAAACACTTTTAATTTCGTCTGCGGTAGAGGCAAATATTCCTGTAGATGTTCTGGATAGCAGTTCTTCAATAACGTCACCTTTTAGTCCTATAGCAAGAATAGGCCTGTATGCTCCCAAATATTCAAATACTTTTGCGGTATAAACGCCCTTACTTTCAAGATCGTTCCAGGTTAATAGAAGTAGAACTGTTGATTCCTTTTGTCTTCTAATACTCTCTTTGAAAGAAACGAATCCATGTATTTTTACAATCTGTGCAAGATTGTACTTTTCAACTATGGAGTATAAGGAGGCTACATTTCTGCCAAAATAACGCACTTCAAAGCCATTAGATGGAAGTATGCCTTCATTTTTTAACTCCGCGATTGCTTTAAATAAAGAGGAGGGATTTTGCTTTTTCGGATAAATACTTCCTGTATATGTAATAGTGAATATTGGCAGTTGGGGGATAGAATCTTGATAATCAACCTCATCAAAACCATTTGTTATTATTGATACCTTTTTGGAATGAATCTTCTCAAGTTCGTGCGCTATAGGCTCGGATACACTAACTAATTTTATCGCGTTTTTTATGACGCATTTTTCCCATAGCATCTCAGAGAAACGCAGAGGTTCTATTTTAAGAACGTTTGCATTAAAGCTCCATGCATCTCGAAACTCAGCAATCCAAGGCAATCTAGTACGATTTTGCAGGCTAGATGCTATTAAATGGCTGGTTGAAGGCCCGTAGCTACTGAAGATCAGATCAATGTGATATTCTTTTATTAATTCTATACCCTTTCTCAAACCAGGTTTGTACCAAGCAAGTGGTTCAAGAGCAAACATTCTAATAAACGGCAATGTGAATAAGGGCTTGATAATACATATCAGCCTTAGTAAGAGCTTTTTTAAGAAAGAAATTATATTCTGCAAAGACCTCCGTTGGTTGCAGGATTCTTTTGGTTGAGAGTGCGGTTTCACAGTTGAAAATAGTTGATTGAGTGCGAAATATTTCGTGGTATAGACTTTTGAACCTTCTATTTTAATAGGTAAATCACATATTGGAGTGTCTGTTTTTTCTGTTGTAAGTACTATGGGCTCCCACCCATAACGTGATAGATATTTAGTAAATTTCCACAACCGCACTGCTCCAACCGTGTTTACCGGTGGAAAAACGTGTGATATTATAAGAACTTTTTTCATTTCGTGCTTGATTAAAAGTATTAGGCGTTCCTTTATTTCCTAATTTCTAGAGATCCTTTTTCCAGATTAAAACCTTATACTGTTGGTTTGAAACCTAAAACCCTTTAAATATTACTTTCAATAGCAGAATATCCTGTTTCGTGAATGCTTTAAGCAAGACAAGGCAGATAAAATATACAGCCCCTGCACATATGGCTGAAAATCCAATAATTAATATACTATTCACAGTCAAAAACGATAACAATAATGCCATGATAACTGTTGCCAATATCACCTTACTTAGAAAAAGTATGTCTACTTTATACCTGATGACCTTTCTTGCCCAGATTGTTACTATCACTACCAGAATGAAATAGGCCGCAATGGTTGAAATCACTGCTCCCATAACTCCGATTTGAGGAATTAATATTATATTAATTGCAGCGTTTACTCCTGCTGCAATAGCTATCATAAATGGTAAGAACTTCGTCTTTTCAACCAAATATACGACATATAGATTAATCTGATATGTTCCCAATAATATGGTTCCAAGCGCAATCAACGAGACAAGTTCAGCCCCGATAGCATATTCAGATCCTGCAAGCACCTTGAGCAATGGTTGAGACAAAATGTGAAGTCCCGCAACACCTGGTATAGCAAGCGACAGAAATAACTTGTTTGAATATTCGAGGTAGTTCTTGACCTTTGAAAGATCCTTATTTTCCCAAAATTTAGATAAGGAAGGAAGAAGGACAAAGCTTATAGGACTAAAAAATATCGCTATTAAACTACCTAGATTATAGGAAGCGTTATAAATACCAGTTTGTGATAAATCCAGCATGTGGGTTATAAAATACCTGTCGCTGGCACTCACAATCCAAAGAAGTATGCCACTAGGAATTTGAGGGATACTGAAAGATAGAAACCGACATAGACCTGTTATCTGGGGCCATGGAAAACCTATATTTTTGATTATCATGCCGAATATAGTTATTACTAACAGGCCTTCAATTGCTATTATGCTAATGATAATATATTCAAGTTGGTAACCGGTTAATGTAAAAAATACTATTACCAGCATTTTTACTATCGTGAAGGTGATATTGATTATAGATAACTTTCTAATCTTACCTCGGGCCCGTAAATAGGAAATTGCAAGACCAAATAAGGCACTTGTGCTCACCCAGAGGAAGGTTAATAGCACAAATATTTCATACCCATTACTTGAAAATATAAACAGAGATAATGCTTCTTTAAAGATTAGGGAAATGAGAGTTATTAATAACGCAAGCACCAAAACCGGCCAAAGCATTGAGCCAAAATACTGCTGTCTTTTTCTTTTATCGTTTTCTGCTGCCAGGTACCTGACTACGGCAGTTGAGAGATGTAGCATGATAATTGGAGTCAATAATCCAACAGTTACACCTACTTGAGTCCATATTCCATAAAGCTCGGTTGAATAGCTTTTGGTTAACGCGGGAAGTGTAATTATCCCAAAACCAATGGTGAGCAATTGGTATAATGCCACCCATGCTATGTCTTTGGTGAATTTTTGAATTTCGGAGCAGGGTTGTTTGTCGTCTATCATGCACGAGAGCTAAGTGGTCAAACCACGAGGCTTGTCTCCTCATAAAAGAGTTTCTATTTCTTAGATTAATGGTGATTATATCCCATTAGTGACAGGCGGGTAAAAATGCAGTTGATAGCGAGTAATAACGGTGCTTGCACAATAACCTTTATTGATACTATCATATCTAAAAACAACAGGTGCTTACATGGATGAATTAAAAGGTCCAGCAGGTCAGCTTATAAGAAGAAATATTCAGGAAACTCGCTACGAAGAAATATGTGGTCAATTTGGTTTAAATAAAGCTAATAAAGAACTATTGGGTAAAATCGTCTCACGATTGAACCCAGAATTCACACTCGAAGAAAACCTAGAACTTGCAGAAGAATTTAGTAAAAGCCCTGATATAAGCAAAGTTATGAAAACCATGAGTGTGCTAATCAAAGAAGCAGCAAACAACAGCGGGGTTTGATGGTGGAGTAATACCTAAATAACAACGCCTTAGATCAATAACAGACATCATAAACCATCGTAAAAATTTGAATAAAGTATCATGTTTGCCGTTAATATGGCGTTATTACCTTAAAAGCATTTTTCCAAATTAGCTTAAAATGCTGAAACTATTAATAACACATTTTATGTGATTTGTAACTAAAATAACGATTATTACAGGTCAATTCAGAATTAGGAAACCGCTGCTCTATCCACTGAGCTACTGGGGCACGCAGCCTAATAATTATACCCAAGCCGGCTTCCCGCGACAACATGACGCCTGGTCATAGGGCTCACGCAGTATTAAAACAAGCATATTTGAAATAACCGGCTCGGCTGTATTAGTATAAACCAGCTTATAAACAGGGGGCTGGTATGGTTGAAGTTAACCCCGAAATGCTGAAACGCCTGGAAGGCTTCCTCACTCCCTGGTATCAATCCGTCGCCAATCCTGCCTCCGCCCAGGAAAAAGTACTCGGCAACCTGCTTAAAGGTTACGCCAAAACTGCCTACGGGCGGCTGTACAATGCAGACGGGATTGCTTCCGTTGAGGATTACCGCCGCAACTTCCCGGTGATGACCTACGAGAAATACTACCCCCTGATCCAGAAAGTGATGGAAGGGGATACCGGGCTGATGCTTTACGAAGAGCCGCTGGGCTGGGCAATCACCCGGGGTACCACAAAAAATGAACCCAAGTTCATCCCCATGACGCGAACCGATATCGACATGCGCCTGTGCGCAGGCAGAGCCATGCTCAATTATGTGTCTTCCACCAGGGATTTTGCCCTGCTGGGTGGTGTAAACCTGAACCTCAACTTCCCTTCCGTGGTCGGCAGGATAAAGGTAGGTGAGAAGGAACTGGAATACGGGTACAGTTCAGGTATCTATGTAAAATATGTCTCCACCGGAACCCCCATCCGTTCCGTGCCCACCCAGGAAGAAATAGACGAGCTCGGAGGCGGCAAAACCCTCAGGGACTGGGAGAACCGCTTCGAACTGGCCTATGAAAAGTGCAAACAGGAAAACGTAACCCTGGTGGGCGGGGTGGCCCCTACCGCCACCCTTTTTGCCCGGCACCTGAAATCCAGGCACGGCATCTACCCCAAAGACCTGTGGAAGGTGAAAATCCTGACCCTGGGCAGTGTGGCGGGGATCAACACGCGCTACGCCCCGGCGCTCAGGGATTATTATGGCTCAGAGGCTGTTATCCGCGAAATTTACGGGGCCACCGAAGGCATGTTCGGCCAGCAGATGGATGAAAAGCGGGCCTGGGTGCCCAATTACGACCTGTTCTTCTTCGAGGTGATTACCGGCGGCAAAACCAGAATGCTGCACGAGATGAAACCCGGTGAGAACGGCAGCCTGGTGGTTTCAACTCCAATACTGGCGCGCTACCGCATCGGCGATGTAATCAGGGCATTCGAGCCGCCGTATTTCCGCTGCATAGGCCGGGAAAAATGGTGGACGGCGCTCAACTACCTGTGGACCGAATTCGCCTCCTTGAATTTCGGCCGGCTCTAGGCTACTTCTTTTTGACAAAAGCGCTGAAAAGTATGGTGGCGGCAATTGCAAAGAGCACCACCGGTGCCACATAACCCCAGCTGAAAAGCCAGCCCAGGCCGACGCCGATCAATATGAAGCCGAAAATGAGGCTGCCGGGAGCCCACCAGCGCTGGCCGGGCATCAGCCCCCTGGCAACTGCCTGTATAAGCATAATGGCGCCCCATCCCAGCAGGAATACGGGCCAGGCTTCGAACCATTCAAATCCATCCATGAAACCGGTGGTTCTGGCCAGCAGCACCAGCCCCAGCCACACCAGAACGGCTGCCCAGGTAACGGCATTGATGGGATCCGAACGCCACTTCTCTTCGCGCCCCTTTTCTTCCTTTTCGGTGCGTTTTTCTTCCTTTTCTTCTTTTTCCTGATATTCCTTTTGAGCCATATCATTCTCCTGTTAAGCTCTGATACTTAAGAAATTATAGAGCGGCCTCCGGGCAGGGTCAATAGGCCGCCGGCGGAGGAGAGGATTATCATGCCCGGAGTTTTGGCAAAGTTATTCTTTTTTATCTTCGATACACTTTAAAGTTCCCGGGGCTTCCTCATGGACAACGCCGACCACCCGGTTGACCGGCATGACAAAAGCCAGCCCGGTGCCCGGTTTGTCCAGCCCGGCGGTGGTTTTTATCACTTCCAGTATTTCATCTGTTTTTGCCGGATCGGTTACCGAAAATACCAGCTCCTTCTCCGGTTCGATACATATACCGAGTATGGTCTGCTGTTCATGCACCCCCAAGCCCCTTCCCAGGACAACGGTGCCACCGGCGGCCCCGGCCTTGATAGACGCTTTGAGAACCTCATCGCCCCAGCCCTTTTTGACTATGGTGATGATCAGGTTTCTATCCGTTCCCATTTTGTTCACCTCTGTGTTTGAGTTTTATTTTCAAATACAACCCGGCAAGCATTAAAAAGAGTATCGGAGCCAGCGCAATCAGTGAAATCAAACCGAAGCCGTCGGTCACCGGGTCCCGGCCTTCGATGGAAGAGGTAATACCCACGGCTACCGCCAGCAGGAAGGTCACCGCCATGGGCCCGGTTGCCACTCCACCGGCATCGAAGGCGATGGAGACAACCGTTTTATCACTTGCAAACATGAGTATCAGCGCCAGGATATAACCGGGAACGATTATGTAATTCAAGGGGATGCCCCACACGATGCGCGCCATACCCAGGCCAACAAAAAGCGCCACACCAACAGAAATGCCGTAAAGAACCAGGGAACTCCGTATGGAGCCGCCGGAAGCCTTCTCGACCTGGTAGCCCAGCACCCGGACAGCCGGTTCGCCAAAGGTCGCCAAAAATCCCATCGCCACACCGAAGGGTATGAGAAGCCATTTGACCCGGATGGCACCCAGGAACGAACCTATTTCGCTGCCGGCCGGGTAAAAACCGGCTTTGACTCCCTGTAAAAAAAGAGCCACCCCGGCCAGAGCCAGGCCGACGCCAAAAAACAATCTGGCCAGATAACGCCAGGGCAGCCTTAAATATATGAGCTGAAAGATTACGAAAAAGGAAACGATGGGTATTACCGATTTCAACACGGTCAAAACCGTATCTCCGAACCCATGGAAAAGATTAAGGCCGGTCAATACAGTATTACCCCCATGAGCATTACCCCGATAACCGGCCCGATGGAAGCCAGGCCGATTAGCCCGAAACCGTCGCTCAGCGTCGAACGGCCGGCAAGCACCGAACTGAAACCGATACCAAGAGCCAGTATAACCGGAACCGTAACCGGCCCGGTGGTAACACCTCCGGCATCAAACGCCACCGGTACGAACTCGGGTGGCGTGAAAAATGACAGGACGATAATCACAACGTAGCCGGCTGCCAGCAAGTAGGTGATCGGAAAACCCAGGATGATGCGCAAAATGGCTGCCGCAACAAAAAAACCAACCCCGACAGCGATAACGCCTACCAGGAGGGTATCGGAAATGCTGCCGCCGGAAACCGTGTTCACCTGGCCTGAAAGCACCATGACGTCCGGTTCGGCTACAGTTACCGAAAATCCAAGCAGGAATGCTACCGCCAGTATATAAGGCACGAAGCGCCGCTTCGGCAGTTCCGAGCCTACAGCTTCCCCCATTGGCAGAACGCCCAGCCGTACCCCCAGCAGAAACAAAACCATGCCCCCGATGACCATCGCCGCGCCGAAGATAAACTGCATCAGTACTGAAGCCGGCATGTGGATAAACATGAAATTGGCAGCAATGACTCCGATGGTGATGGGCAAAATTGCCTGGAGGACTTCCAGTGTTATCTCTTTAATAACTCGTAGCAAGCTGCCTCCTGCGGGTAACGGTCGAATTGAAGCGCGAGCCGGGCAGGCCGGCTCCAGGGGGCCTGCATTAGTGTATCCAAAGCCCGGCCGAGCGTCAAATAAAAACCTTGTTTTTCCGCCGTACAGGGTTTATTATTTCTGCAATTCAAGTATTTTAAAGGCAGCGGATGGACAACATACTGATTGAACTGGCTCTTATCCTTTTTCTGGGCATAACCGCGCAGTTGATCGCCTGGTTTACCCGGGTGCCTTCGATACTTCTGCTTATCGGCGCCGGTTTCGTTGCCGGGCCGGTGCTTGGTCTGCTCGATCCGGATACTCTGTTCGGAGAACTGTTAGAGCCCCTGGTGGCTCTTTCGGTGGCTATTATCCTTTTCGAGGGCGGCCTTAACCTGAAGATCAGGGAAGTCAGGTCCACCGCCCCTTCCGTGCTCAGGCTGATCAGCCTGGGGGTGCTGATTACCTGGGCTGCCGGCAGTATTGCGGCGGTTTACGTTCTGGGTATGGAATGGCCCCTGGCATTGTTGCTGGGCGCCATTCTGGTGGTAAGCGGCCCGACCGTAATAATACCCCTGCTTCAGTACCTCCGTCCCGGCAACACCGTATCGACGCTGCTCAAATGGGAGGGGATAATAATAGACCCCATCGGTGCCATCCTGGCGCTGATTGTCCTTGAAATAATCCTGGTCGGCGGCAGTACGGGCGATGCCGCCCTTCAAGCCCTGGCAATAATCCTCAAATCGCTGGCTGCGGGTGCCGTGCTCGGGCTTGGCGGAGCCGTAATCATCGTCCAGGCGCTGAAACGCCATGTACTGCCCGATTACCTGCACATCCCGGCCACCCTGGGAATGCTGGTAGCGGCATTTCTGCTTTCGGAACTCATCCAGCCCAACGCCGGCCTGTTTACCGCCATTATCATGGGGGCCGTACTTGCCAACCAGAATCAGGCCAGTATCGCCAATATCCTGGAATTCAAAGAAAACCTGCGGGTTATCCTCATTTCGCTGATGTTTATTATCCTGTCCGGCAGGCTGGAACTGTCGCTTTTCGAACCGCTATCTTATTCCCTGGTTATATTCGTCCTGATCCTGGTGCTGGTTGCCAGGCCGCTGTCCGTGCTCGCTTCGACCGTAAAATCCGGGTTGAAAACAGGTGAAAAGCTGCTGCTGTCCTCCGTTGCGCCCAGGGGTATCGTTTCAGCTTCTATCGCCTCGGTTTTTGCCTTCCGCCTGGCTGGCGAGAGCTTCCCGGAGGGTGAACTGCTTCTGCCGGTTACCTTTGCCGTCATTTTCGGCACCATCCTGTGCTCGAGCACCATTCCCCCCCTGATTATGCGTGTTTTAAAAACCAGCCAGGTCAACCCCCAGGGAGTGATATTCGTCGGCGGCCAGGCCTGGGTCAGGAGCACGGCTGCACTGCTGGCTGAAAACGGCATCAAATGCCTGATTATCGATGCCAACAAGGCCAATGTAGCCTATGCCAGGCGCAAGGGGCTGGATGCGATTTATGCCGATGCCCTTGCCGGCAGTTTCCTGGACGATACTGACTTCAGCGAATACGGCTATATTATTGCCGTTACCTCGGACGACAACTACAATACACTGGTAGACCTGAGGCTTAGCAAGGAATTCGGCAGTTCCAACGTATTCATGCTGCCGCTGGAAGAAAGCAAACCCTCGGAAAAACACTACCTGGAACACCTGCCTGGCAGAACCCTGTTCGATAATTCCGCTACCTACGACCGCATCGCCGAGCTTTTTGAGCGTGGCAGGATAAAACTCAGGAAACTTGACGAGGCGGCAGACAAAGCCGGAATAGTTTCACTTTTGGGTAAAGAGGCTATACCCCTGTTTGCCCTGGGCAAAAACAACAGCCTTACGGTTATTACGGCGGAATCCAGGCAGGAATTCAAGGCAGACACCAGACTTGTAGCCCTCGAACCTGCCGGCAGTCAGCCATAACCGGGTGATTCTTGTGGTTCGGCCGTCCGGCGGGGATACCCGGGCGCTGTTGATTCTATGCCCGGCAAGTATTATCATCTCTACCATGTCAATACCACGAATGCGTGCCCTGGACTGGCTGCTCGAACCTGGAGAGCCCGGCGCCAGATACCTGGCGCTGCGCGACCTTGCCGATCCGGATCCTTCAGAACTGGCCAAAGCCCGAGTACAGGCACACCGGGATGGCCCGATTGCGTGCGTCCTGGACAAGATGAACCCGGAAGGTTACTGGGCCAAACCTAAAGCGGGATATTCTCCCAAGTATACCGGTACGGTGTGGTCGGTTATCCTGCTGTCTCAACTCGGTGCCTCCATCGAAATGGACCGGAGGCTGGCAGCCGCCTGCGACTACCTGGTCGGACACGCCCTCACCCCGGGCGGTCAGTTTTCGGTTAACGGCGCACCTTCGGGCACCATAGACTGCCTGCAGGGTAACCTGTGTGCGGCTTTACTGGACCTGGGTTATCCCGCAGAACAGCTTGCCCGGGCTTTCGAATGGATGGCCCGCAGCGTAACCGGTGAAGGCGTCGCCCCGGTAGAAGACAAAACCGCGCCGGTGCGCTTCTATGCCTATAAATGCGGCCCCGGTTTTGCCTGCGGGCCCAACAATAAACTGCCCTGCGCCTGGGGCGCAGCCAAGGTTATGCTGGCTTTTTCCAAACTGCCCGCTTCGAAGCGAACCCCTGCGATTGACCGGGCAGTGAAGGCCGGGGTGGATTTCCTCTTCAGCGCCGATCCCGCTACGGCAGACTACCCCTGCGGTTATGCCGATAAACCCAGCGGCAACTGGTGGAAATTCGGCTTTCCTGTGTTTTATATAACCGACATTCTGCAAATCGTCGAAGCCCTGACGGGCCTTGGTTTCGGCCGCGATCCCAGGCTGGCCGGCACGCTAAGACTTATCCAATCCAAGCAGGACGCAAACGGATGCTGGGCGCTGGAATACAACTATACCGGCGACAAAGTCTGGCTCAATTTCGGGCCCAAAAACAAACCCTCCAAATGGGTCACCATCCGGGCCTTGCGTACCCTGAAACTGGCGGGGCAGCCGGGGACTGCCGGCACCCGGGCCTCTCAAACGTAAATTGACACCCGGGGGCAATTTAACTAAAATAGCTGATAGTCTCATAAAAGAAATTATCTTGGATAGATAAACAGGAAGTCCCTTTGGGGCTTCCTTTGCTTTTGGCAGAAAAGCTGTAAAGTCTTGTGAATACAACCCTCCCGGCGATTAGCCTGGCAATTTTAGCGGCGGCTGGTATTCTGGCGTTCCTGCGCCTGGCCCAGCCGCATGCTGTCTGGCGCCGCCTGAGCTTGCTGCTGATAACGGCAGGCCTGGTGATGGTGATCGCTGCCGTAATACCGGTGCTCATCCAGGATTTACGTCTGCACCTGCCTTTGTACCACCTCAACGGCCCCCTGGTAATCGATTTCTACCTGGACAGGCTGGCCGCGTTTTTCATACTCGTCATAAGCCTGGTAGGCATCTGCGCTGCAGTATACTCGCTGGGTTATGTCGAACAACACATGGAACCGAAACGACGCCAGTGGCTGCTGGGGTTGATGGCCTTTTTTATCCTGGCAATGATTGCCGTGGTTGCCTCAGGCAATTACTTCACCCTGATTCTAAGCTGGGAAATCATGTCCTTGAGTTCATTTTTTCTGGTAATACTGGAACGGGAACAAGCCGAAAACCGCAAGGCGGGCATCTATTACCTGGTCATGACCCAGTTCAGCACCGTATTCCTGCTTTTTTCGTGCCTTACCGTCTATCATTCGACCGGCTCGATGGATATAACCACATCCATACCCGCCAATATCATGCCCGTCGCACTGCTTGGCTTTCTGGCCGGATTCGGTACCAAAGCCGGCCTCATGCCCCTGCATAAGTGGCTTCCGTATGCTCATTCCGCCGCTCCTTCGAATATATCGGCATTAATGTCGGGTGTAATGCTAAAGACAGCCATATACGGCATAATCAGGATAATGCTGAACCTGGCGGCCATGCCTCTGTGGTGGGGAATCGTACTGCTGGCCCTGGGTACCGCTTCAGCCGTCTTCGGGGTAATTTATGCCCTTAAAGAACACGACCTCAAGAAACTGCTGGCTTATCACAGCATCGAGAATATAGGCATTATCGTAACAGGTCTGGGGCTTTACACAATTTTTACCTGGTACGGAATTGAGCTGCTGGCAGTAATGAGCCTGACCGGCGCTTTATTCCATTCGCTTAACCATGCCCTTTTCAAAAGCCTGCTATTCATGACTGCCGGCAACGTAATCAACGCTACCCGCAGCCGTAATATCGAACATATGGGTGGACTGGTCAAACGAATGCCTGCCACCGCAGCCACCTTTCTTATCGGAGCGGCTGCAATTTCAGCGCTGCCGCCGCTCAACGGTTTCGCCAGCGAAATACTTCTCTTCCAGTCATACCTGGGGGCTTTCCAGATACCCAGTATTTTTGTAGCCGCCGGAGTTTTTGCATCCCTGGCAGCTTTTGCTCTGATGAGCGCCCTGGCAGCTGCCTGCTTTGTCAAAGCCTTCGGTATAACTTTTCTGGCAATGCCACGCTCTCCCGAAGCGGCCCTGGCCCGCGAAGCGGGCTGGAGTATGACAACAGCTCCGGCCATACTGGCCGGTCTTTGCATTGCAGCCGGAGCAGGCTCAGCCCGGTTTTTTAAATGGGCTGGGCTCGAGCTGACCGTACCTGATTTACTGCCGGTAGGCCTGATAATTCTCTTCGTCATCTGCATACTATTCGTATTCATGCGACTGCTGAAAGCCCCGGTTCGGAAAGCAGAGACATGGAATTGCGGCCAGACAGCAATCACCAGCCGTACGGAATACACAGCTACCGGTTTTTCAGAACCGATAATAACCATATTCAGCCCTGTTTTCCGTACTCAAAAAAAGCTCTGGCGCAATTTTACCGATGCTGCCGAGGCGGTAATCCGCGGCGGGAGAGCCGAGATAACAACCCTGAAGTTCTTCGAAGAGCGCATCTACCTGCCGCTGGTACGGCTGGCTATGACCATAGGGCGGAAAATATCGACCTGGCAGAACGGAGACCTGGATAATTTCATAATGTATGCTTTTATCGCCATCGCCGCTTCAATTCTGCTTGCCGGGTGGTGGCTCTGATGGTTTCGATACTGGTTTATTACGTACTGAATCCTCTTTTTATCCTGGCAGTATCTCCTCTGTTTGCCGGTATTATCAAGAAGGTCAAGGCACTGGCTCAAGGTAGAACCGGGGCACCGGTCTGGCAGCCCTACCTTCAACTCTGCAAGCTTTTCCGCAAGGAAATAATATACTCCGACAATGCCTCATTTATCATGAGGCTGGCTCCCTATCTCAATACCGCTTTCATGGTGGCTGCAGCCACCATGGTGCCAGTCATCTTCCTGCCGCCCGAAGGTTCGGCAGCCACCAACATCATTTTATTTTTATACCTGATGGTATCTGCCAGGTTTTTCATGGCCCTGGCGGGCCTCGATGCCGGTTCCAGCTTCGGTGGCATGGGCAGTTCCCGGGAAATGAGCCTTTCAGCAATTGCCGAACCGGTGACCATCATTACCTGCGCTGCGGTGGCATTCGTATTGAACACAACCGGTATTGCCGGGATGTTTGCCGCGACTCTGGCCGGTTCCCTGCTGGACTTCCCTACACTGCTGCTGGCAGGGGTATCGCTTTTCATTATCCTGATAATCGAGACATCCAGGGTACCGGTCGACAATCCGGAAACTCACCTGGAACTCACCATGGTTCATGAGGCTATGGTGCTGGAACAGTCCGGGCCCAACCTGGCTTTGATGGAAATCAGCCATGGAATAAAGCAGACCCTGCTGATGGCCCTGTTGATCAACCTCCTGTTTCCGCAGGGGATGGCAGGGGATTTCAACATTGCCGGTATGGCTGTCGGTGCGGTCAGCTTCATCATAAAAGGTTCCGTTTTAAGTATAGTAATAGCCATATTTGAATCATCCCTTGCCAAGATCAGGTTTTTCCGCCTGCCCAGTTTTTTCATGGTGGCGCTGTTTTTTTCTTTTATTACCGTTGTTTTTGAGCTGCTGTTTTGAACGAAGTTATGTTAAGTACAGAAATCATCAGAATACTGCTGGTGCTTATCCTGGGTACGGCTGTTCTCGTTATTACACAGCGTTCCCTGAGCTCCCTGTTTTCCATCTACGCCATACAGTCTCTGCTGCTGGCGGTGCTGGCGCTGGTTTTGTTCTGGCAGGAAGGCATTGCCAGCCTGCTCCTTATCAGCATGTTAACACTGGTAAGCAAGGTGATAGTCATTCCGGTTTTTCTGCGGTCGGTACTAAGGAAAATATCCATAAAAAGAGACCTGGAATTCCGCTTTCTTACTCCTATCAGCTCCATAATGATAAGCGCCCTTCTTATTTTCGGTGTTTACCATGTATTTTTCGAATTGAGAAACGATCTGCATTTCGGGCCCCTGTTTCTGCTCGGCGCGGTGATAGGGGTATCCCTTGCCCTGATGGGGATGATGGTCATTTTCAGCCGGCGAAAGGTCATCACTAAAACGGTGGGCTATCTGACCATGGAAAACGGCGTACTGCTGTTTGGTTTGTTCGTTGCTGACCTGCCGTTCATTATCGAAGTACTGGTCCTGGTGGACCTGGGTATGATCCTGGTGCTGGCCAGCCTGCTTGCCTTCGGCATAGATTCCAGTATTGAAGCTTTCCACGAACGTCTGCGTAATTTCGGATTGGATGTAGAGGAGTAATGGCTGCATATATTATCTGGATAATATGCCTGCCCGCTCTGGTTTCAGCCGGTATGATGTTATGGCTTTCACGATGCTCCGCTCATGCGGGCAACCGCCATTACAGCCTGCTGAGCATCATACAGGCGGCAGTCTACGCAGGTATTGGTTTGTGGCTGGCAAACCTTGAAAGACCCCTGGTTTTATCCGGCAGCGGGTATTTCTATTCCGATACGCTGGCAGTTTATGAAATACTCGTAACAACCGGGGTATTCCTGCTGGCGGCCGTATATGCCCGCGGCTACGTGGCCAGCCTGATCAACCAGGAGGAGATAGATGCCTCGCTTCTGCCGGTCTTCTACGGCTCCTTTTGCCTGCTGGAACTGGTGCTTATACTGGGTTTCCTGTCCAACAACCTGGCACTTCTATGGATCTTTATTGAGCTGTCCACCCTGCTTTCAGCAGTGCTTATCGTGACCCTGAAAGCCAGGGAAAATATCACAGCCGCGCTGAAATACGTGTTCGTAGCCTCCACAGCCATGCTGTTTTCGTTTATGGGCATCATCATACTTTTCGGGCTCAGTCAGGGCACTATTACCGGCGGCAGCCTCAACTGGACCGATTTGATGGCTGGCGCGGCCGGTTTTAACCAGCGTGCCTTCAATATCGCTTTCATCCTGATGCTTATCGGTTTCGGAGCCAAGTCCGGCATGGCGCCTTTCCACACCTGGCTGCCGCAGGCATACGCCAAGGCACCCTCGGCGGTTTCGGTGGTCTACGGAGCAGTGCTTAACCTGGGCCTGTATGCCATCCTCAGACTGCTGGCCCTGGGCCGGCAGACAGCCGATGCCAGCCTGGTAAGTACCTCCCTGATGGCAGCCGGCATGCTGACTCTGGGAATTGCCGCCTTCAGCCTGCTTACCCGGACCAACACCAAAAAGGTTATCGCTTTCTCCGCTGTTGAACAAACCGGGCTGACCCTGATAGGTATGAGCCTGGCAAGTCCGCTGGCTTTGTTCTGGGTGGTATTTAACCTGCTTGCCCAACCGGTAACCAAGGCCCTGCTGTTTTTCTCTGCCGGCATCTGGCACCGCCAGTATCTTTCCAACAAATTCACCGCGGTCTTCAAACCGCTGGTGCTTCAACCCCTGGCCAGCGCCGGGCTTGTTACCGGAGTCGCTGCCGCAACCGGCGTGCCGCTGCTGCCGGTTTTCCTGGTGAAATTCAATATACTCACCGGCCTGGCTCAACAACCGCTGCTGCTCATCCTGGCCCTCTTTTTCTTTATGGTGGCTGCGGGTGGTATGGGATATTATCTCCTGCGGTGTTTCAGCCAGGCAGAAAGTCAGCCTGCGCCTGCCTTTAATACCCCGCTTTCGATGAAAGTGCCTGTTATAATCTGCCTGATCCTGCTGGCCATTCTGGGCGTATTCCTGCCGCCGTGGCTTTCGGATATGATACAAACCATCACTCTTGAACTGGGGTTGGCTGCCTGATGGAATTAGCGCTTACCGGCCTTATTACCTATCTGGAGTCCAGGCAACAAGGCAGCCGTTTCTGTCATGGCGCCGGCAGTGAATACTACCTGCACATCGGCGAAAACGCCATCGGAGAAGCCACCGGCTGGCTGGCTGGCCGCCAGGGGATGAGCCTTATCGCCATGTGGGCTGCCCGGAAGATGAAAAAAGCCGGCACGGATCTGTTCTATGCCTTCAATCTCAAACCGTCAGCCCGGATTCTCATCGTCGTTGTCGACCTTAAGTCCGGCCGCGTTCCTTCGATATATAAGAATTTCCCGGTGGCGGTTTATTTCGAACGCCGTGTCAGCGACGCATTCGGGCTGGAATTCGACGATTCGCCGGACAGGCGCCGCCTTTTTCTGCACGAAGCCTATCCGCCGGATTTTCATCCCATGCTTGAATCCTGTACGGGCCAGCCATCTCAATGTGTCGATGCCGAACCAGGTTCCGGGTATGTATTCAAGAAATTCGAAGGCGAGGGAATCTACGAAGTGCCGGTAGGGCCGGTGCATGCCGGTGTCATTGAACCGGGTCATTTCCGTTTCAGCGTCATGGGAGAAACTATATTCAACCTGGAGGTAAGGCTGGGTTACAAACACCGCGGCTTGAACAAACTGGCGGAGGGTAAAACCGGCGGAGAATCAATGAAGTTTGCCGAAGCCGTCAGTGGCGACGAGAGCGCAGCCAACGCCTGCTGTTTTGCCATGACTGTCGAAAAAATCGCCGGGGTTCAACCGTCAAGACGTACCTGGGAACTCAGGACGTTACTTCTTGAAATGGAACGTATTTACTCACACCTTGGAGATCTGGCAGGTATGCTGGTCGATGTAGCCTGGCCGATGGGCGCCTCCCCATTTTTTATCCTCCGGGAAGAAATTCTACGCTGGAATGATGTGCTTACCGGCTCCCGTTTTCTCAAGGGTTTCGTAAAACCGGGCGGTTTACGCGGCGATATCGAACCTGGCAAGCTGGTTGATCTTAAACGTTATCTGCCGTCCTTCGCCAGAAGTCTGGAGTGGGCGCTGTCAGGAGTTGAAGAATCCGCCTGGGTTATCGACCGTTTCGAAACCACCGGAATTGTAAAGCCGGAACTGCTTGCGCCCCTCAGCCTGAGCGGGCCTACCGCCAGGGCTTCAGGAGATGATGCAGATATTCGACGCAGTCACCCGTACGGTATATACGGCGAACTCAGATTCGAGGTACCGGTAAAAACCGGCGGAGACGTGCTGGCCAGGTTCAGAGTAAAGGCGGAGGAGATCAAGGCTTCCGTTCGCATTATTAACGAAGTAATAGTTACAATTTCTGACGGCCCGGTCTGGCTGGAATGTCTGCCCGGTTCAGGCCAGGCAGTATCCGTGGTGGAAGCTGCCCGCGGCCGCAACCTGCACTGGCTGAGGTTTGAATCCGGCCGCATCGAACACTGGGAAGTCATAACTGCTTCATTTTGCAACTGGCTGGCGATTGAGCATGCTGTTATCGGCAACATTGTGCCGGATTTTCCTGTAATCAACAAAAGCTTCAATCTTTCCTATGCCGGTAACGACCTGTGAGGACAAATTGCTGGAAATAATTAAAACTATCCTGGGGAAAAAACCGGCACCCGGTATTGTAGTGCCGGATTGCGAAATTGAAAAACTCGGCCTGAGGCTGAGAGCGCAGGTATCGACGGTATTCGGCCGAAGCCTGGCTATCCGGGAAATGGATTCGGGATCGGATAACTCTGCTGAAATCGAAATAAACAACCTCAGCACCCCTCATTATGATATTGAACGGTTCGGTATCTCGTTTGTGGCTTCGCCGCGCCATGCCGATGTGATCATGATCACCGGTCCGGTTACCCGCAACCTGAAGACGGCGGTTCTTAAAACCTTTGAAGCAATGCCCCGTCCCGGCTGGGTGATAGCAGTAGGGGATGATGCCTGTGACGGAGGAATATTCAGTCAAAGCTATGCTGTTCTGGGTGGTGCTGACAAGGTACTGCCGGTAGATTTCAAAATCCCCGGCAATCCCCCGACTCCGCTTGAAATCATGCGGGGGCTGGTAACCTTTACGGCAGCGATTAAAAAACAAGGGTAACAGGGTAAAGGCAGCGTCCGGAAACATCAGCCAAAACCTGACTACATACGGTATTGACAGCCACGCCTGTTTAATAATAGACTTTTTTCCCGGTAGCACAAACTTAAGAATAATCTGATAATTGATGCAGCTGATTCAAACGCTCGGTCCCGATACTGCCAAGTGGATAATACTGGCAGTATTCATTATTACTTTCGGGTTGATTCTTTACCGACGCTTCAATATTGCCTATGTTTCTCTGGCGGCGGCTGCCGTCGTTATTCTGGTGGGACCGGTTAAGCCGGCCGATGCCCTGCTCGAAGGCGTGGATTGGGACGTCCTGGCCATTTACTGGGGATATGGAATGCTGGCGGTCCTGCTCACTGAAAGCAATGTACCGAAATGGATTGCCGGCCGGGTCATGGCTCAAACCAGCCGGGAAAAATACGCCCTGCTGCTTTTATGCATTATTGCCATGGCGCTTTCATGTTTTATGGCCAATCCAAGTGTCGTAATCATTCTGGCCCCTCTGGCAATCGAACTTGCTGCCAGGCTGAAAGGCAACCTTTTTGTTTATTTAATCGCTCTGGCAGCTGCTTCCAACATCGTTACGACCGTTACCATGGTAGCAGACCCGCCAGCCCTGATCATGGCAAGCCAAACCGGCATGAGCTTTTTTGAATTTTACTGGTTCGAAAACAAGTTGAGCCTGGGAACCATAACAATAGCCGGCATCCTGGTTGCTATTCTGGTTTTGTTATGGACGTTCAGAAAAATGAACAACGAGGTAGCCATTGAGCCGGAAGAGGTAAAAATAAAATATACTCCGGTTGTTTTGCTCGTTATCAGCGTCGCTGCCCTGGCTCTTATTCCATGGGACAGCATGGGAGACTGGAATCATCGGGGGCTGGTGGGCCTGGTCCTGGGAGTCATCTGCCTGGGTTTGGCTGGCCGGTATGCAAAAGCCTGGCTCAAGGAATATGATTGGAATTCGATTCTTTTTCTGATAGGCATTTTCATTCTTATTTTCAGCGTTAACGAGGCAGGATTACTCGAGGATTTCTCCAGGCTGCTAATCAATACCGGCATATCCAGCCCGGCCATTTACCTGGCAATCATTGTATGGGTTTCGGTATTGCTGTCATCTTTCATAGATAATGTACCCTATACCGTCATAATGCTGCCGGTATGCACTTTCCTGGGAACTTCCCTGGGCGTAAGCCCCTTCCCTTTCTATTTCGGCATGCTGGTCGGCACCGGAATGGGCGGTAATCTGACGCCCGTAGGAGCAACCGCTAATGTCCTGGCATGCGGCATGCTCGAAAAACGCGGCTGCCGGATCAATATGGGAAGTTATATAAAAATCGCCTGGCCGTTTACCATTGCAGCTGTGGCTGTTGCTCATCTCCTGCTGCAGACTATCTGGCTTTAAACCGCGAAGAAACGCTATCCGGAGATAACAGACAGGCCACTGGTTGAGCAAAACCGAAGGGCTTAAAAGATGGTGGAGATAGGGTTACGATAGGCAGAACTTTTTCTATGAGCTTTACTTTAGCCTGATACACTTGAGCGGTTTGGGTCTACAAAATGCTTGGGGTTAAAACATTAACCAACTTCCATTTTACCCGTGGCTTAAGTGATTGTACTAATATCCAAGTTGGAAACAATCTTCAATCTGCCTAACAAGGCAAAATGCCTGGCTATTTCAGTAACGCTAACCGAAAGGTTTTACGCCACTTTAGCGAACAGATTATTATATTTGCCTTTTCTGAATAGTTTACCTCTTATCTGATAGAACCATACAGAAAGAACATCTGTAATCCTGTTACTTTCTTGAGGCCATAACATCATGCACTACTTGAAGGAGTTCTTCCCGGTTAAACGGCTTGGTGATATATCTAAGTTGTTTATTTTTAAAATACCCTCTTGTTCCTGCGTCTGAAGTGTCACCGCTTATAAACACTACACCACTTGCCATCTCCGGGTGATTGCTGGCAATTTGTTCGTACAGCTCTTTACCGCTCATGCCAGGCATGCGGAAATCTACAAGTATCACATCAAAGCTTTGCCCCTTGATTTTCTCCAGGGCAATATCAGCATTCTTCACCTCTGTAACGATATAGCCTCGAGAAGAGAGGGTTGTTTTTATTAATGCTCTTACTGATGGTTCGTCGTCCACTACAAGAATATTGCCACCCACTGTTTCCTGTTTATTCATACCCAGTTTATTGGCCTGCTCAGACCCGTTTGATTGCTCGTTTTTGTTTATCGGTAACTTGATTATGAAAGTAGCGCCTTCTCCGAGCTTGCTTTGAACTTCCAGTTCACCCCTATGTTCCAGGATTATTGAACGTGACAGTGATAACCCGAGGCCAGTTCCTTCTCCCGGGTCTTTGGTAGTAAAAAACGGGGAAAACAGCCTTGACAGGGTTTCTTCAGATATGCCCACCCCATCATCCTGAATTGAGATACGGACTCTTTCACCTTCCCTTGTTGTGGTAATTGTTAGAACTCCACCATCACGAGCTTTCTTCATGGCATACTCGGCATTAACAATCAGATTCATAAACACCTGCTGTAACTGGCCGGGGTCAACTGTAACCCATGGCAGGCTGGCATCATACTTTTTGATGACTGTGATATTGGAGGTCATGTGCACATAATTTCTGAGTTCAAGAGTAGTGTCGATTAACTCATGAATATTCACACTTATCTGTACACCTTGGGTTTGACGAGCGAATGTTAGCAGGCGTTTAACAATCTCTTTTACCCGCTGGGAGCCTTCGGTAATATACCTGACATGATCGTTAACCTCAGGTGGTAAGTCTTCTTGTGACAGTAGTTCAGAAAAGCCCAGAACACTGGTCAAGGGGTTGTTGATTTCATGGGCAATTCCGGTAGCCATCTCCCCCACAGAAGCCAGTCGGGAAGATATTTCAGCCTTGGTTCTTAGCTCATGTGCTTCTTTCTCAGCCTGTTTAAGATCAGTAATATCGCGTATGAGTGCCAGCGCTTCATCATTTTCTGATGGAATGATACGTGCTTCGAACCAGCGGTTACCCTGAGGTACCTGCAGTTCATATTCAAACTGCTGGAGAGAATTACTCTCAATACATAGTCTGATAGCTTCAATAGCTCGAGATCCGGTTTCTTGCTGCAGAAAGTCTTTGATGTTTCCTCCGATCAACTCTTCGGCTGGTCGAATCAGCTTGTCTTGAGAGCCAGCTATCACATCCAGGTACTGGCCATCTTTGCTTAAGCGGATTACGACATCCGGTATGAGATGAATGATTGACTGGGTGTAATCCTGAGCTTGTCTCAGATTTTCTTCTTGTTCCTTGTAGGTAGTCATGTCTCTTACGACAGCCAGAATGCGAATCTGGTCTCCATACATTACCTTACCGGCTGAGATTGCAACCGGATATATGCTGCCATCTTTTCTCTGGTGGTGGGCGTCAATCAAGTGCCTCTGGCCAGATTGCCAGTTTTTCCATTGTTTTAGTATTTCATCCTTTGGCACATTTACAGAATCTGGATCTTCGGGGTGCAAATTGAAGATACTCATATTGGTCAGTTCTTCCAGGGAGTATCCGGATTGCTCACTGGCAACTTCGTTAACCTCAACTATCTGCCCGTCTAGTCCATGGAGGTATATTGCCTCCATGGACTGACTAAACAAGACCTTGTATTTGTCTTCGCTTTTCTTTAGAGTTTGCTCTGCCAGCTTTAACGAGGTAATATTGCGTCCAATGCCAACCAGTCCGGTTAATTTACCTTCATCATCTCTAATGGGTGAAAGTGAGGTTTGAAAATAAACAATACTTTCCGGTTGTTCAATGTGCCAATCATAGATAACGAATTCACCAGCCAGGGCTTGCCGGTTGGCCTGTTCATGTACGATGGCTTGTTCTTCTCCAAAGATTTCACGCGAAGTTTTACCAAGGAAGTATTCAGGGGAAAGCCCCATTCTTTCAACCCAGGATCCGTATACGCCCGTGTGGCGCATTTCTATATCAAGAGTAAATATTACTTCTTCCATGGAGTTAACCATGGTGCGAAAACGCTCTTCGCTTTCTTTTAACGCCTGTTCTGCATTCGCCTTATCGGTAATGTCCTGCACTGTGGATATCATGATATCTTGCTCGTGAATAGGTATATTAACGGCAGATATTATATGGTTTCTGCCGCTTCTATTGGTAATTGGAACGCCATCCCATTGCATGCGGCTTGCATCCCCGCTATAAATATCATCCATGACTCTCTTTTTTATCTGCTCGCGATATTCTGGTTCAGGATAAGCTTTCTCCCAGAAAGCGTCCACATCAGCAACTTCTTGAAAAGTGATATCGTAAATCTCCTCGAACCTGGAGTTCATATATTGAAAACGGCCATCACTAATGGTATTGATAGCAAGGCCTAGTGGTAAATTGTCTGTTGTGGTTTTAATGAAATCGCTTTGGCGCTTTATTTTGTCTTCGACTTGTTTACGCTCGGTGATATTTTGTGTAAGAATAGCAATGTCTTCGCCCATTGGAACAATAACGAGACGAAGCCAGGTTGGCTTTGAAATTATCTCTCCAACAAAGACCTCTTCTATTACTTTTGGCTTTTTGGTATTAGCTACATCATTATATGTTTCAAGTAAAGCTGAACCTTTATGGCTTGGAAACAAGTCAAGCAAACGTTTGCCTATAACTTCTTCAGGGTCTGTTCTATTAATACTTGCGATTGCCTGATTCTCGTAAACCCATGTAAAGTCAACAATCTCGCCCTTATTATTTCGCAAGGGATGGAGAATGGTGAATCCATCAGGAGACATTTCTTGAGCAACCCGAAAGCGCTCTTCGCTATACCATAGCGCTTCTTTAGCCTGTTTACGTTCAGTAATATCACGCTGCACCTCAACAATAGCTCTGATACTTCCATCAGGGTTAAGCATAGGAAGGGCATGAATCTCAAATACTAAATCTTTATCGAAGCGGTCTTTATGAAGGTGTTCTACCCGTGCCGGCATTCCGTCATGAAGAACAAGCTGTAATGGACAGATGTGGTTTTTACCGGAGCACGGACTATCAAGGCCATGAGTTACTTCAAAACAATGCTTGCCTATTACTTTTTCTCTAGAGCTATTGTAAGTCTCAACAAAACACTGATTAACGTCTAACACCTTGTAGTCCTTGTCAATCACTAAAAGAGGGTCAAGCATGCCGTTAATTATTCTATTGAGATAATCCGCAGTAGCTTCCAGAGACACTTTTCTTTCCTCTTCACGCTTGACACTGTTTAACCAGTGCTGCAGTTCTCTTTCGGCTCTATTTCGGCCCAAATACTCATCTGAAGGAATGTAGTGGAAGTTACGGTACACATTGTTGTTATAAATCAAAAGGGGATGAGTTATCATTATTCCGCGGATTATTTCAGGCTCGAACTTCCATCGGTTATACTGGCATATAGCTATGCAAGGGTATTTGGAGAATAATTCCCGGTTTAGATTTGCTTCATATTCAAGTAGCTTTTCCGCTCCGGGATGCCCCTTCAGAACCCAGGTCATTTCACCTGTTACTCTCAGAGCGGAATAACCCTCACTTACAGCCTTCTCTGTTTCCCTGATTAAAAAGGCAATAATACGATCTGGGTCAAAGGATTCTTCTTTGGTGTAAACGACAGACTCGTCAAGTATAGCTAGTTGGCCTGTCTCCTCAACATAGCCAACGTCAACCCCCTCTTCTTTTAGATGTGTTCGAATCTCATCTGCATAGTGTTCGTCAACAATGTACAAGCATTTCTCCCCCCTTGTTAGACCGATAGAGATAAAAGGAATGGCTGCTTGTTTCCACTGTTCGGGTGTTTCATAAATCAGGCAAAGATGGTCGTAAGGCTTTAAGGTTTCAAGTTTTTGTAAAAGACTGCTACTTTCTGGTTGCATGAAAAACTCTGCGTGTTTTCCTGTGGCATCTTGATATTGACCTGAAGCTGGATGCTTGAAATGAGTATTTAAACTGTCTTGTTCATTTGTTCCCATGTTCAACTCCAGACACGCCCTTTTTAAAACCAGAGGTGATTGATGTAAAGAAGCATAACACGGTGAAGCAGTCTATGTGAAGATGATAGCCACACTATATTTGTACCAACTAATACTTTACAGAGCGCTATTTCTTCAGCTATGCAGATTGGATAACGATATTATTAAAAAAGTATGGGGTGTTCGATAGTCCAGTTTTCTTGTCCAACCCGTAAGTCAGATTTGGATGAATTTTCTTAATCATGCTCTGGATGTTGAACAAGCATTGGGAATCCGTTGCTAAGAATTATGAGTTCTGCCTATTGAAGCCCTTGGTGGAGATAGGGGGATTCGAACCCCCGACCTCGGCGATGCGAACGCCGCGCTCTCCCAATTGAGCTATATCCCCATCACTAATAATTATAGCATAAGCCGAAAAAGCTACACCATGCGGTTGAAATCCTGTTCGGCCAGCTTGAAACCGATAAAACGGGCAATTGGAGAGTCTGCCTGCGGGTTGAATACCTGTTCCGGAGGGCCGCATTCTACCAGTTTCCCGGCCATCAATACGCCCACCGTTCCGGCCAGGCGCCTGGCCTGAGCCAGGTCATGGGTGGTCATCACCAGGGTGGTCTGGCGTTCCCTGGCTACCCGGGCGAGCACGTCTTCTATCTTGCCGGCTGAATTGGGATCCAGGTTGGCTGTCGGTTCGTCCAACAGCAGGATTTCGGGGCGGGTCACCAGAGCGCGGGCTATAGCTACCCGCTGCGTTTCTCCGCCGGAAAGGGTTCTGGCGCTGCGGCCGGCAAAGTCCTGCATGCCGACCTGCTCGAGAATATCCAGTGCCCTGGTTTTAATTTCTTGCTTCGGGACTTTGCGCCAGCGCAGGGGATATGCGATATTTTCCAGTACGCTGCAGGAAAAAGCCACCGGTTTTTGTTGAACGAACGCCATACGCCGCCGGATTTCAAGCTGCCTGTCCGGCGAGCGGATCACATCCACCCCCAGGATATGCAGGTCTCCGGTTACAGGTTTATCCAGCAAACCGAGGATGCGCAGCAGGGTTGTCTTGCCGGCGCCGGTCGGCCCGATAAGCAGGAATGAATCCCCGCTTTCTACCTGCAGACTGATATCCTGCAGCAACGGTACCTGTCCTGCTCTTCTGACCAGGTTGCGGGCTTCAATGTGCAGCACTGCTTCTCACCTGTTGCAGACGGCCAAGTACGACGTTGATCACCAAGGAAATAATGAGTAAAATGAATCCCAGTGCCAGTGAAAGTTCTATATCGCCCTTGGATGTTTCCAGTGAAATAGCTGTGGTAAGAATACGGGTAAACCCCCGTATGTTGCCGCCCACCATCATAGCCAGGCCGACTTCAGATATGGCCCTTCCAAAGCCCATGATTACAGCCGTTACCACCGCGTAACGGGCTTCTTTCAAAGCCAGGATTCCCGCCTGAAATCGGCTGGCGCCCAGCGAAAAGGCGGTATCGGCAACCGTTTTGTCCAGGCTGGCCAGGGCCGATATTATCAAGCCCAGCATTAGCGGAATTACCAGCAGTGCCTGGCCGATTACCATCAGGGTCGGGGTAAACATGAGACCCAGGTCACCGAAAGGCCCGGCCCGGGAAAACAGTATGAATACCAGGAGGCCGACCAGAACCGTTGGCAGGCTGTAGAAAGTCTGGATAATACTTACCAGCAGGTGCTTTCCCCTAAAACTGGTAAAATGAATCAGGCTGCCCAGTGGCAGGCATACCAGAGCGGAGATTATACAAGCCGTCACCGAGATTCCAAGGGAACGAAAGGTGACAGCCATTACTTCCGGGTCGAAAGTGACCAGAAGTTCCAGCGCTCTGAGTATGCCCTGCCAAAGTTCACTCATGGTTTTTCAGAATATTGACCTATGAAGTCGGCTCGTTACCGGCACAGGGAGTAAACAACGAAGTGCCGTAATCGGCTTTGCCGTAATCCTCGATAAACTGCTGTATTTCATCCGAGACCAGGAAGTCTACCAGGATCTGGGCCTTTTCAGCATCAGCCCCTTCGACCTTATCCGGGTTGATGGCGATAAACGAGTAGACGTTAAGCAGAATGCTGCCGGAATCCACAATGGTTACCAGCCCCGTTTCAGCTTTGTAGGCCAGGAAAGTGCCGATATCGGAAAGGGTATAGGCCTCCATTTCCGCAGCCATCTGCAGGGTCGGGCCCATGCCCTTGCCCGCTTCTACATACCAGGCGCCGGAATCTGTTACTGCTTCATAATCGAAGCCGGCAGCTTTCCATATGGCCTTTTCCTTGGTATGCGTTCCGGATTCATCCCCCCTGGAAATAAAAGCCGTTTGGGTTTCATACAGTTTCTTAAAAGCGTCTTCGGGGCTTAAACCTTTTATGCCGGCCGGGTCGCTTTCTGGCCCTACGATTACAAAATAGTTGTAGGCAAACGGAACCCTCTCAATGCCATAGCCGTCGGCGATGAACTGTTCTTCGGTCGCCTTGGCGTGTACCGCCACTGCATCGACATCTCCCCTGCGGCCGTATTCGAGCGCAATGCCGGTACCTGCATACAGAATATCCAGCCGGATTCCCTGCTCCTGCTCGAAACGGTCTTCGAGAGCATTCCACAAACCAGTGTCATATAAACTGGTGGTCGTAGCTATACGCAGCCTGTCCTGGGCCTGGATTATGGATGAGCCGTCAGACGAACCACAGCCGGCGACACCGGCTATCACAGCTGCCGACAGCAACAAGCTCAACAGTATGGTTTTAACGTTCTTCACGTCGATAACTCCTTTTCAACAAAATGGTTGTCTCTTTCCGGGGCAGCTAAAAAAATCAAGCGCCCCGAAAAGGAGGCGCTCTCAAAGGCAAAGCCTGAGGCATGGTTTTCTCCTTTCCGAATACGGGAGGCGGCACTGTTTCCGGTGCCACCCTGCGGGCCAGCCTCCATAGGTTATTTGCCTTTAGGAGGTTTGGCTCGGAGAACCAATATTCAATTGTTGCCGATAGTTTACTGTTCACACTGTCAAACTGTCAAGAAATAAGGCACTGCCGGCCAACCCTCAAACCTTGTAAGCTAAAAACAATGTTGTTATACTAATCAGGTTAAAATGAACGACAGTTTCGAGACCGTCATCGGCCTTGAGGTCCACGCGCAGTTAACCACCCGCTCCAAGATGTTCTGCCGCTGCGGGTCGGATTACGCCAGCGCGGAACCCAACACGCGGGTTTGCCCGGTTTGCCTGGGCTTGCCGGGGGTACTGCCCGTTATTAACCGCCAGGCGGTAGAAAATACCATTCTCACCGCGCTGGCCTTGAACTGCCGTATCCCGGAACATACCAAGTTCGACCGGAAAAACTACTCCTACCCTGACCTGGTCAAGGGCTACCAGATAAGCCAGTATGACCAGCCTCTGGGGCTTGGAGGCTGGATAGATGTTGAAACCGAAGGAGAGAACCGCCGTCTGGGTATAACCCGGGTGCATCTGGAAGAGGACGTGTGCAAACTGCTTCACCGCGGCTGCGGCAGCGACGGTTTCAGCCTCGTAGATGCCAACCGCAGCGGGGTTCCGCTGATGGAAATCGTCAGCGAGCCGGACATGCGCTCTCCGGCGGAAGCGCGCAACTACCTGATGAAGCTCAGAAGCATCCTGCGCTACCTCGGAGTATCGGTAGCCAATATGGAAGAGGGCAGTTTCCGCTGTGATGCCAATATTTCAATCCGGCCGCGCGGCTCAACCGAACTGCTGGCCAAAGTCGAAGTCAAGAACATGAACAGCTTCAAGGCTGTATACAGGGCCCTTGAGTTCGAAGCCAAAAGGCAAAGGCAGGCTATGGCTGACAACGTCAAACTGGTACAGGAAACGCGTGGCTGGCTGGACGATACGGGAGAAACCGTCAGCCAGCGCAGCAAAGAATACGCTCACGATTACCGTTATTTTCCGGAACCGGACCTGCCTCCCCTGTCGGTAAGCCGCCAGTGGGTTGAGGATTTAAAAGCCGGGCTGCCCGAACTGCCGGATGAACGCTGCCAGCGGTTTGTAACCGGGTACGGCCTGTCGGGCTACGATGCCCGTTTGCTGACAGCCGCCAGGGAAACGGCCGATTACTTCGAAGATACGTTAAAGCTCTCAGGCCAGCCGGCTAAGGAAATTGCCAACTGGATAGCCGGCCCGGTTACGGGTATAGTCAATGCCGGCGGCATTGACTTCGATACTTTCAGCCTTAAAATCCCGCCACGGGGGCTGGCCGGTTTGGTTGAATTGACAGCCAAAGGCTCCATCAATATGGCTACGGCCAAAACCATACTCGAAGAGATGTATGCCACCGGTAAGAGTGCCGGTGAGCTGGTAGCCGAAAAAGGGCTTACGCAGATCAGCGGCTCCGGAGAGCTGGATGAGTTCGCCCGGCAGGTAATCGAGGCCAACCCTTCGGCAGTGGCCGATTACCGCAGCGGCAAAGACCAGGCGTTGAAATTCCTGATCGGGCAAATGATGCGCCTTACCCGGGGCAGAGCCAATCCGGAGGCTGCTGCCGGTATTATAGAACGGAAACTTAAGGAAGGTTAACAGCATGCAAACATATTTACTGGTAGCCCAGATAATTATTTCGGTGGCTCTGATTGCCGTCCTGCTGCTGCAGGTTCGCGGTGGTGGCCTGGGAGGGATTTTCGGCCAGGCGGATTCGGTTTACCGCACTCGCCGGGGCATCGAAAAGACCCTTTTCAACCTGACCATCGTACTCACGGTACTGTTCGTGGGTATAGCGCTGCTTATACTGGTTCTGACCTAATAACAGAAATTCAGCCTTTTACACACAAAAGAGCTCCGTGGTTTATCACGGAGCTCTGAGTTTACCTATTAAATTGTAACAGTCTCTGGCTTCGCTCCCTACTCCCCCACACCTGGCAATTACCAGAGGTCCCTACCTTTGTCGAGAGAGTCTTTTACCTGGAGAGCTCGGGAGCCTTCATGCGCTCCTCGCCGGTGGTGTTAACCGAGTTCACCTTTCACCAGCAAGGAGCCTCGACGAGGGAATTTCCTCCGGCATAACCTGGCTATCAGCTTCATTATGCCACCTCCTTATCCGGTCTCAAAGGGCTATTGCCAGCGCCCTTCACCTCCTATTATACCGGGCGCAACGCAAAAGTCAACACTCGTTTGCCCGTCAGGGAGGCAGTGTTGGCAATTTAACCCCTTTAGGTTAGAATATCAGGGTTGTCCTTTGGTTACCACACGAAAAGGAGGAAGCAGGGTTCTAATATGGCTCTAGTTGTGCAGAAATACGGCGGTTCCTCGGTGGCTGATGGCGAAAAAATCATGAACGTTGCCCGCAGGATTGCACGCACCGCCCAGGCAGGCAACCGTGTAGTCACGGTGGTTTCAGCCATGGGCGACACAACCGATGAACTGCTGGAGCTGGCATATAAGGTGAGCGACAACCCGAGCTCCCGTGAACTTGATGTTCTCCTTTCAACAGGCGAAATTGTGTCTTCGACCCTGCTGGCCATGTCTTTGAAATCCCTGGGGGAACCGGCCATAAGCCTGACCGGCGCCCAGGCTGGTATACGCACCGATAATTCCTATTCCCGGGCCCGGATCACCAACATCGACCCCAAGCGCATTGTCAACGAGCTCGACAGGGGTAAAATCGTTATAGTAGCCGGATTCCAGGGCATCAACGACGATATGGATACCACCACCCTCGGGCGGGGAGGTTCCGATACCACCGCTGTTGCCCTGGCGGTAAGCCTTAAAGCTGACAAATGTGAAATATACACCGATGTCGAGGGTGTTTACACCGCCGACCCGAGGATTGTAAGCCGTGCGGTAAAACTGGATGAAATCGGGTATGAAGAAATGCTTGAAATGAGCACCTACGGCGCCAAGGTGATGCACCCCAGAGCAGTGGAACTGGGGCAGATTTATGGTGTCCCCATACTGGTGGCTTCCAGTTTTATTGATAAACCAGGCACTTTGATCCATGGAGGGATATCGATGGAAGGACGCAACAAAGTAACCGGCATAGCCCATGACCTTAATGTAGCCAAGATCACCATACTGGGCGTGCCCGACAGGCCGGGTATAGCCGCTGCTATTTTCGAAAGACTGGCCGGTGCCGGTATCAGTGTAGATACTATCGTCCAGAATGCCAGCACGGAAAATATCACCGACCTTACCTTTACTATCGCCAAGAGCGACCTGGGTCAGGCGATGGAAATCGTGAAGCCGCTGGCGGCGGAAATCGGAGCCAGGGATTTTGCCAGCGATTCCAATGTCGGCAAAGTCAGTATAATCGGTACCGGGATTCAGAACACGCCGGGGTTTGCCGCCAGGATGTTCACTGCTCTCAGCCGTGAATCAATCAACATAATGCTCATTTCAACTTCCGAAATCCGCATTACCTGTATTATAAAAGAAGACAAGGTCAAGGATGCCGTCCGGGCTCTGCATAAGGCATTCGAGTTGGAACAGGCATAGAAAAAGGGACAGGGCAACAACCCCGTCCCTTTTTGGTTTCTCCTGCCCGTACTATACGTTAATTACTTCTTTAACCCCGGGCACTTCCTGCTTGAGCAGCCGTTCGATGCCGTTTTTGAGGGTCATCTGGGACATCGGGCAACCGGCACAGGCCCCGGTAAGGGTTACCTTTACGATTCCGTCCTCGGTAACGTCAACCAGTTCCACGCTGCCACCGTCCGCTTGAAGGCTGGGCCGTATTTTATCCAATACTGCGGCCACTTTTTCGCGCATTAAAGACTCCTTTTTAAATTATATTTATCCTGGCTTGTTTCAGGCTCATCTTTTACTATACCATGACACAGGAAAACCTGCTCCGGACAACATTCACCCGGTTTGGCTTCAAGCCGCTCCGGGTGCTTGCAGTTACGGCTGTGGCACATTTTCTTTCCTTTTCAGGGTGCTGATTTGAGCTATTTTCAATTTGAGATTATCATATATAGAATAACAACGTCAACGCTGATATCAGGTTTTCTGCTTGAACCCCTTGCAAAATGGTACGTTAATCGTTTACTATTTTAGGCTTGTGTTTAGTTAAAGAAATTTAACCGGATCTTGAAGTAGTAAATGACTTTGATTAGGAAAAGGAAATAATGACCCAAGAGACAGACAAACCCGTCTTCGTTCTTCCCTCCACCAGCCGCAAAGCCATCAGCCTGGCCATGGAAGGCCGCTGGCATGAAGCGGTTGCGGCCAACCTTTCCATAATTGAAAGTTCCCCCTGTGACGTGGATGCCTATAACCGCCTGGGTAGAGCTTATATGGAACTGGGTGAATACGCCGCCGCCAGAGAGAGTTATTCCCGGGCTTATGAACTTGATCCCTATAACTCCATTTCAGAAAAAAACCTGCGCCGGCTTTCCCAGCTGGGTGAAGGCATCGGCCACAAACCCCCGTCTTTCAGCCGGCTGGACCCGGAACACTTTATCGAAGAGCCCGGTAAAGCCGGAGTGGTCAGCCTGCAGCAGGAGGCGCCCAGGGAAACCTGGGCCAGCATGGTTGCCGGAGAAAAGGTAAATTTGGAAATCGAGGGGCCGAGCCTCAGGGTAGTCAATGATCGTGGAGAATACCTGGGGCTGGTCGATTCACGTCAGGGCCAGCGTTTGATAAAACTGATGCGCGGCGGCAATATTTACAGCGCCAAAATTATCAGTGCGACCGGGACAAAGGCTATAATAATAAGGGAGGAATACAAGCATCCTTCACAGCAGGGGACGATATCTTTCCCTTCCCGTTATATCGACCGGGCGGACCGGTACGCGTCAGACCAGCCGGCAGGCGCCAAGATAACCGCCGCCAGCGATTCGGCCGAAGATGGTTACTACAACGAAACTGACGAAAGCGAAGAATGGGTGGAATCCGCGGATGATACTTTTGATGAGCATGAAGAAACAAATTAGGAGACACTAAATGGATGTAAGCGTAGGCAAAATCCGGGAAATAAAAATTGAAGACGAAATGCGCAGTTCATACCTGGACTACGCGATGAGTGTCATTATCGCCCGGGCTTTACCGGATGTCAGGGACGGGCTGAAACCGGTACAGAGGCGTATCCTTTTTGCCATGCGCGAGCTGGGTATTACCCACAATACGGCTCACAAGAAAAGTGCCCGCGTGGTAGGTGAAGTGCTGGGTAAATATCACCCTCATGGCGATTCTTCAGTGTATGATGCCATGGTGCGCATGGCCCAGGATTTCTCGATGCGCCACCCCCTGATCGACGGCCAGGGCAACTTCGGCAGTGTGGATAACGACCCGCCGGCAGCCATGCGGTATACCGAAGTGCGTCTTTCGGCTATCGCCGAACAAATGCTTCTGGATATCGACAAGGATACCGTCGACTTCATGCCCAATTTCGACGACAGCCTTACCGAACCGGTAGTACTGCCAAGCCGGCTGCCCAACCTGCTGGTAAACGGTTCGGCGGGTATTGCCGTGGGTATGGCTACATCCATTCCACCGCACAACCTGGGTGAAATATGCAGTGCTATCAGCTACCTGATTGATAATCCGGAAGCTTCGGTCAGCGAATTAATGGGTATCGTCAAGGGGCCCGACTTCCCCACCGGCGCTACCATCCAGGGGATCGAAGGCATCAGAAGCGCATATGCCACCGGTCACGGGCGTGTCGTGGTAAAAGCCAAGGCATTTATCGATGAAACCCCAGCCGGACGGTACCAGATCATAGTCAACGAGCTGCCCTACCAGGTCAACAAAGCCGGCCTTATCGAACGTATCGCCAACCTGATCAAAGATAAAAAAATTACCGGCATCAGTGAACTCAGAGACGAATCCGACCGGCAGGGTATGCGTATTGTAATCGAACTGAAGCGCGAAGCTCAGCCCCAGCAGGTGCTCAACAACCTCTACAAGCATACACCGATGCAGACCGCCTTTTTCGTAAACATGCTGGCCCTGGTCGACGGCCAGCCCCGCGTGCTTTCGCTGAAGGAAGCCCTGCAGCACTTCATCAATTTCCGCCAGGAAGTGATTACCCGGCGCTGCCGGTATGAACTGAAGGGCGCTCAAGAACGTGCCCACATACTGGAAGGCCTGAAAATCGCCCTGGATTTTATAGACGCGGTTATCGCTACCATACGCGCTGCAAGGTCGGCAGAGGATGCCCGCGGCGCCCTGATGGAAAAATTCGAACTCAGCCAGCTGCAGGCACAGGCAATCCTCGACATGCAGCTGAGAAGACTGGCCAACCTGGAGCGGCAGAAAATCCTGGATGAGTATACCGGAGTTCTGAAAACCATCAGCTACCTGGAAGACCTGCTGGCCAGTCCGTTGAAAATTCTGGGGGTGGTTAAAACCGAAATTAACGAAATGAAAGGCAAGGAAGCCAACCCGCGCCGCAGCGACATAAACGAACAGGAAGCCCTGGCTTTCAGCGAAGAGGACCTGATACCCCACCAGGCAATGGTGGTGACGCTAAGCGAGCGCGGCTTTATAAAGCGGGTACCCGCCGAGTCCTTCACTCCACAGCACCGCGGGGGTAAAGGCATTATCGGAATGGTAACCAGGGAAGCTGACACGGTACGCTTCCTGCTGTACACAGATACCCACGACAACCTGCTTTTCTTCACTGACCGTGGCAGGGTTTTTTCCATTAAATGCCACGAGGTGCCCCTGGATATATCCCGGATCAGCAAGGGCATGTCGATTATCAACCTTATACCCCTGCAGGATGGAGAAAGGGTGACGGCAGTTGTCGACGTCAAGGAATTTATCGATGGCTGGTACATGATTATGGCTACCCGCCAGGGTGAAATCAAAAAGGTCGATATAAATGCCTTCAGTTCGGTGCGTTCCAGCGGTCTTATAGCCATGGATCTTCCGGCTTCGGATTGCCTGGTAAGTGCCAGGATGGGAACCGATTTCGACGATGTCCTGCTGGTTACCCGCAACGGCCAGTCCATACGTTTCCCGGTCAACGACATCCGCACCAGCCTGAGGGCCAGCGGCGGTGTCAAGGGTATAAAGCTTATCGGCGACGACCAGGTAGTAGCCATGGACATGGTCAATACCGAGGCTTACCTGCTGGTTGTAACCGAACGTGGCTTCGGTAAAATTACGCCCCTTTCCAGGTACCCGCTCCAGAAAAGAGCCGGCAGCGGGGTGAAAACCTTCCACCTTACCGGTAAAACCGGTCAGGTGACGGCAGCCGCCCAGGTTACCGAAGCCCGGCAGGTAATGCTTATTTCAGCCAACGGAGTCGTAACACGCACGCCGGTTAAAGAAGATGACCCCCGCAAGGGGATAACGGTCCAGGGGCGGACCACCCAGGGGGTGAAACTGATGGATATCAAGCCCGAAGACAGCCTGGTGGCGATTACGGTGTTCGACTAAGGCGTCTTCAGGTTATAGTGATGGCCCCGGTGGGGCACTTGCGCTCACAACCCCGCAGGCGGTCACACAGACGCTCGTCCTTTACCTCGCACACGCCGTCCTCATCGAGGTAAAGGATTTTCGGCGGGCATATCTTGACGCATACTCCACAGCCGGTGCACAGGTCTTTATTTATGTTAACTACCTGGTTCATTTCCGCTTGCTGTTCCAGCCAGGTTATGGCAGTTTTTAATCTGCTGCTGCAATCCGCAAAGGTTGCAGGCATCTACACGGCAGTCGGGAGTGATGATTCCTTCCAGGGCACGACGGTATTCCGCCCGGAAAAATTCGGAGCTGATCCCGCTGTCTATATGGTTCCATGGCAAAGCCTCGGTAAGCTCGCGTTCCCGGCTGGCATAAAATGCCGGATCGATGCCCGTTTCATCGAAGGCCCTGCGCCACAGCCCGAAGTCGAACCATTCGTCCCACCCGTCGAACCGGGCGCCCAGTTCCCAGGCACGGTAAATAGCCCTGCCGAGGCGCCGGTCACCCCTTGAAAAAACCGCCTCAAGCAAGCTGGTTTCGGGTTTTTGCCAGCTGAGGCTGATGCCGCGCCGGTCTATGCGGTTCCTTATGATATTTACCCTTCGCGTTATTTCATCCCCGTGGATCTGGGGTGCCCACTGGAAGGGCGTGTGGGGTTTGGGTACGAAAGTTGACAGGCTGAGTTTGAGCTTGGGCCGTCTACCCGGGGAATACCTGCCCAGGTCGTATACTTTGTGAGCCAGGCCGGCAATCGCTTCGAGGTCTGCGTCGGTCTCTGTCGGCAAGCCCAGCATGAAATACAGTTTCAAATTAACCCAGCCGCGCTCGAATGCCGCACCGGCAGTCTGCAGAATTTCCTCTTCGGAAATAATCTTGTTTATAACCCTCTGCAGGCGTTCGCTGGCTGCTTCGGGGGCGAGCGTCAGTCCGCTTTTTCTCTTTTGATTCAGGCTTTCTATCAGGTCCAGGGACCCGGCATCGACTCTTAAGCTCGGCAGGGAGAAGGTAACGTCCTTGAACAGTTTATCACTGCCCAGGCGGCGCATCAGCTCACCGATGCCGGGGTAATCCCCGGCACTGAGCGAGAGCAGGGTGACTTCGTCATAGCCGCAGCTGGCACTCAAGCCCTGCACAGTGCTGTCGATGTCTTCGGGGCTCCGGTGGCGGAGCGGGCGGTAATAAAAACCCGCATTGCAGAAACGGCAGCCACGGGTACATCCGCGACTGATTTCTATAGCCGCGCGGTCCTGTACAGTCTCGATCAGCGGTACCACCGGCTTAACCGGGGGAGAAGGCAGCTGCCGGCAGAAAAGCCGCTTTACCGGCAGGCGGGCTCCGGGAACCGCGGCGGCTATACATTTGAAACCGCCGTCACCGGAATATTCAGCGTTGTAAAACGACGGCACATACACCCCGTCCATTCCAGCCAGGGCCAGGAGTATTTCGCGCCTGGGGGTTTTTTGCTGTTTGCCTTTATGAATAACGTCGAGAATCCGGGGCAGGGCCTCCTCTCCATCACCGATTACAAAGAAATCTATAAAATCCGACAGCGGCTCCGGGTTCATCGCTCCGATACCGCCGGCCATTACCAGCGGATCCGATTGCTTCCGGTCTACCGCCCTGGGCGGTATGCCCCCCAGGTCCAGGATATTCAAGATATTGGAAAAGGTAAGTTCATAGCCAAGTAAAAACCCTACCAGGTCGAATTCCCCCAATTCATGGCCGGTTTCGAGCGACTGCAGCTTGATACCAGCCTGCCTCAAGGCCAGCTCCATATCCGGCCACGGCGCAAAAACCCTTTCGGCAAGCGCCCAGTCAAGCTCATTGACAGCCTGGTAAAGAATGGGAATGGTTATGTTGGACATGCCGACTTCATAGGCATCCGGATAGCTGAGAGCAACCCTGAGGCCGGTCTGGCTCCAGTTTTTTTCGACCGAATTCCATTCTCCGCCCGTATAACGGGCGGGTTTCTGGACGGTTCTTAAAATATTATCCGGATAAGGCATGCTTGTTATGCAGTTTAGATATTGCACCAAATTATAACTCATTTATCCGGCCCCCTGCTCGACAGGCTGGATTTAACCGGCTCTGCTGGCCCCGGGACCTGGAAATTACGCCTGCTATTGACAAAAACCCCGATTAAAGCCTAACATTACTAGAGTAGATAGAAAACAAGTCATCAACAAAAAGTTAAGCTTTGCTCCCGTTATTAACATCCCTGCTTGTTATACCTGTCCCACAAAATTAGATTAATTCGCGTAGGGGGTCTTTTGTGGATACCGACAGCAACCAGCCATGGATTTTTTTCTGGGCAGCGCCAGACCCCGATTACAATAATTTCCTGGCAGAAGAAAGAGAATTCAAGCGCAAGATATACGTCCGGCGCGCACTTCTGGAAACCCTGCTATCTCAGGTCGATGAAGACGCTCTGCCTGAAGCCGGTTAGCTCGGCAGTACCGCCCCGGTAAAATCCCGCTGGCCCCGGTAGAATTCATCCGAGCCGATAGCTTTCCTGCCTTCCAGTTGCAGCGTTGATACTCCCAGGACACCTTTTCCGGTAATTACCCCTATCCGGGTTCCAGGATTTTGGTCAAGCCCTACCACAGTACCCGGTGCACCCGTCATGGCGACCTGCAGCGGCTTCACCTCAATGAGTTTCAATACCTTGCCCTTCCACGAGGTGAAAATGCCGGGCCAGGGGTGATACGCTCTGGATTTCCTCCATATGCTTTCAGCGGATTCATTCCAGTCTATGGATCCGTCGTTTTTAGATATCAGCCCGGAATATGTCGCCTGCGAAGAATCCTGGGGCCGGGGCTGTATTTGCCCTGCCTTCCACAACTGCAGTACTTCAAGGACAGCGCCCGGGGCAGCCTGGCTGAGCCTTAATCCCAGGCTTCCGGTGGTGTCCCAATCGAACACAGGAAGTTGATACTCGGCCAGTACAGGTCCTGTATCCATGCCCCTGTCCATAAGCATAATGCTTATTCCGGTAAACTCGTCCCCGGCAAGAATAGCTCCGGCTACGGGTGAAGCTCCCCGGTGACGCGGCAGGAGCGAAAAATGAACATTGACGCAACCCAGCGGCGGTATCTCGAGAACCTCCTGGGGCAGTATTCGGCCATAAGCTGCCACCACTATCGCTTCCGGTTGAAATTGTTTCAATTGCAGAACGGCATCGCGACTCTTAAAACCGGCCGGTTGTACTACTTCCAGGCCCAGCTTAACCGCTTCCAGTTTTACCGGCGAAACCACTGTTTCCATGCCTCTGCCTGCCGCGGCATCCGGCTGAGTATAAACAGCTGCTATCCGGTGCTCGGCAGCCAGGCGCTCGAGCACGGGTACGGCAATAGCCGGTGTTCCCATAAAGACTATACGCACATTCTCAAGCCTCCGGTAGCATTCTATCACCCGCAATCGGACTGCCTCAAGCAACAACCGGCGATATACCACGGCAGCAGCAAAATTTCGTGCCTTGTTTGCTTTGTCCGAAGGGTTGGTGTATTTTATACTGTTGCTTTTACGGTGATTTAAGGAGACGGGGAAATCATATTTTCACTTGGCCGTAAACAGTGTTAGAATTAAGCATCTCTAAACCGCAACTTTTTTCTAGGAGGATGTAAGATGTCTGGTCACTCTAAGTGGCATTCAATTAAACATCAGAAGGGTGTCGCAGATGTCCGCCGCGGTAAGCTGTTTACCAAGCTGACCCGCGAAATAATAATGGCAGCGCGCGAAAAGGGGGCTGACCCTGATCTGAACGCCCGGTTGCGCCTGGCTATTCAAAAGGCAAAAGACGCCAACATGCCGTCGGAAAACATACAGCGGGCAATCAAGCGCGGTGAAGGCACCCTGGAAGGTTCCACCTTTATCGAAACCACCTTCGAAGGCTACGGACCGGGAGGAGCGGCCATCATGGTAAGCGTGCAGACCGACAACCGCAACCGGGCCGTTCAGGAAATCCGTTCCACCTTTTCCAAATACGGCGGCAACCTGGGAGAAAACGGCAGTGTCGCCTGGCTGTTCGACCCCAAAGGTATTATTTCCATCGATACCGACGAGATCGACCCTGACGAAGTTACCCTCACTGCTATCGATGCCGGAGCCGAAGATGTTGTCACCGGGGAAGATTACATGGAAATATATACCCGGCCGGAAGATATGGAAAAGGTAATGCAGTCGCTGGAAGGGACCGGAATAACAGTCGGTTCGGCTGACGTGAGCCAGGTCGCCAAAACGGTCCTGAACCTGGACGCACAGACGCAAACCCAGGTCATACGCCTCCTGGACAAACTCGAAGATCTGGATGACGTACAGTCCGTTGTTTCCAACGTAGATCTTGACGATGAAGTGGTGGAGCAATACCGCTCGGCGTAAACTGTATGAGAGTTCTGGGAATCGACCCGGGCACCATGATTCTCGGTTACGGGGTGATTGAAGGCCGGGGAGACATGATCAGCCTGGTCGGCTATGATGTTATCAAGTGCCGCCCCCGTCTGACAATGGGAGAACGGCTGCACTTTCTTTACCTGAACCTCTGCCGGGTCATAGAACAGTATCAACCGGACGTTATTGCCATAGAAACGCCGTTTGTGTCCGAAAACGCCCGTACCGCGCTGGTAATAGGCAAAGCCCAGGCGATTGCCCTGCTGGCAGCCGCCACCAGCCACATTCCCGCTTTCGAGTATTCGCCGGCCGCCATTAAATACAGCGCTACCAGTTACGGTGCAAGTTCCAAGGAACAGGTTCAGGAAATGGTGAAGCTGCAGCTCAACATCAAGGGTGAATCCCTGCCGGCTGATTCAGCCGACGCGCTGGCAACCGCTATCTGCCACCTGCGCCAGGAACATATGAATAATATAGCCGGAGGCAAGTAGATGATAGCCAGTATCCGCGGTAAGCTGGAGGCGGTAGGCGCTGATTATATAATTGTGGATGTGAACGGCATCGGTTTTCAGGTATATACCCCGCCTTCGACGCTGGGAAGTTTTGGCAGTACCGGAAACGAGGTCAAGCTCTTTACCCATTTCCAGATGAGGGAGGACGGCATCAGCCTGTATGGTTTTTCCTCGACTTCGGAACTGGCGCTGTTCAAAAACCTGCTGGGAGTAAGCGGCCTCGGCCCCCGGCTGGCCCTGACCATGATTTCGGAAATGGATCTCGAATCCCTGGCAGCGGCCATCATATCGGGGAACGTCGATCTGCTTACGGCAATCCGGGGCATCGGTAAAAAGACCGCCAGCCGGATTGTACTTGAACTCAGGGACAAACTGGCAACGGGCGATGCCATGCTGCCCCTGTCTGCGGTATCACAGGAAAACAACGATGTGATCGCTGCCCTCATTTCGCTGGGCTACTCCACGGCGGAAGCCACCCGTGCCGTCAACGGGTTGCCCAGGGATGAAAAACTGGTGCTGGAAGACAAGATTAAATTTGCCCTGGGGCGGCTGGGCAGAGATTAAGGCTTATGGGCCAGTTCCAGATATTCAGTGATTTCAGTCCCACTGGAGACCAGCCGCAGGCAGTCGACAAACTGCTTGAGGGTATCGAGCAGGGCTACCGGCACCAGACTCTGCTGGGGGTAACCGGCAGCGGGAAGACGTTTACTCTGGCCAATACCATTGCCAGAGCCGGCAGGCCCGCCCTGGTCATCTCTCACAATAAAACTCTGGCCGCCCAGCTTTACAGCGAGTTCAAGGAGTTTTTACCCGCCAATGCGGTCGAATACTTCGTCAGTTATTATGACTATTACCAGCCTGAGGCTTATCTGCCCCAGACCGATACGTACATCGACAAGGAAACCGATATTAACGACGAAATCGATAAACTGCGTCACGCCGCCACCCGTGCACTGCTGAGCCGCAGAGACGTAGTTATCGTGGCATCGGTTTCCTGTATATACGGCCTGGGAGAACCCGAAGAGTACCGGAGTTTCATAGTCAGCCTTAGACGTGGTGAAAAATATCCGCTCGACAAGCTGCTCAGGCAGTTTATCGACCAGCAGTATGAGCGGAATGATTATGATTTTTCCCGCGGCCATTTCAGGTTAAGAGGCGATACCCTGGAAATTCTACCGGCTTATGAAGACAATGCCATAAGGCTCGAATTTTTCGGAGATGATCTAGAGCGCATCATCCGTCTCGACCCCCTGACCGGCGAGTTTCTTTCGGAGTTGGAAGAGTTAGACATCTACCCGGCCAAACACTTTGTTACCTCGCCGGAAAGAATGACCGAAGCCATGGAAAGCATCCGGGTAGAGCTCGAAGCCAGGCTCAGGGAACTGGAAGGCAGGGGTAAACTGCTGGAAGCTGCCAGGTTGAAAGCTCGAACCAATTACGACCTGGAAATGCTCTCGGAAGTCGGCTATTGCACCGGCATCGAAAACTATTCCCGCCACCTGACTCGCCGGGCTCCGGGTTCGGCCCCGTATACCCTGATAGATTACTTCCCCAAAGATTTTCTGCTGATTATCGATGAATCCCATATGACTTTGCCGCAAATCCGGGGCATGTACAACGGAGACCGGGCCCGGAAAGAAATCCTGGTGGAATACGGCTTCCGTCTGCCCTCCGCCATGGATAACCGTCCGCTCAACTTCCAGGAGTTCAACGACCGAGTCAACCAGGCCATATATGTTTCGGCAACTCCCAAACCCTATGAACTCGGCATCAGCCGCCAGGTAGTCGAACAGCTGGTCCGGCCTACCGGGCTGCTGGAGCCTACCGTCGAAATAAAACCCACCGCAGGGCAAATCGATGACCTGGTGGGTGAAGTCAGGGCCAGGGTCAAACGGGGGGAAAGGTGCCTTATCACCACCCTGACCAAGAAGCTGGCCGAGCAGTTGTCCGAATATATGCTCGAACTCGGCATTAAAACCAATTACCTTCATTCGGAGGTTGAGACGCTGGAAAGGGTGGAAATACTCAGGGATTTGCGACTCGGAGTTTATGACGTGGTGGTAGGTATCAACCTGCTGCGTGAAGGCCTCGACCTGCCGGAAGTGAGCCTGGTGGCGATACTCGACGCTGACAAGGAAGGTTTCCTCCGGTCCGAAGAATCACTCATTCAAACTATGGGCAGGGCTGCCCGCCACATAGACGGGCACGTAATTATGTACGCCGATGCCGTAACCGGTTCAATGGAACGGGCTATTGCCGAAATCGAGCGCCGCCGGCAAATACAGGAAGCATACAACCTGGAACATGGCATTACTCCCCAGGGTATACGCAAGACTATAAAGGACATAACCGAACGGGTTAAATCGATTGCCCCGGCTCAAGAGGGCGAAGGCCGGAGCGAACCTGTCAGCCAGGAGCAGATAGCCCGGTTGATCAAAGACCTGGACAAGCAGATGAAAACAGCTGCCAGGAACCTGGAGTTCGAAAAAGCCGCCCTGATCCGGGACCGTATAACAGAACTGAGAATGGCTTCTGAAAACAAAGCCATTCTTGGCACCGGCCTGCGTGCCGGACGCCCCAGCGGCGGGTGAAACCCTCTGCAGACGCCTACCGGGCTGCCGGCAGTTCCAGGTTCAATACGTGCTGTCGGGCAACATGCCTGGCAATTTTGAAAATGCTGTTTTCGTGTATGGAAAATGAAAACAGCAGCGGCCCGCCTTCGTTGGCGGCATCTATTTTATCAAGATCAAGCCAGAAATTGACTGTTACCTTTTCGCCGGCTCCGGCATCGAAGTCGGGAACTTTAAGCACAAGGCGGCTGTCATCTCCGGTAATGAGGTATTTAAAAGCAGGATCCTGACCGGTTTGAGGGTCCTGCATCAGTATAGCTGAATAAGCCCTGTTGATATAGAACTCAACATCGAGTGAGTCCACCTGATAGCGTGGTTTCGGTGTCAGTTCAAGTGTTGCCTTCAGCAGACTGGCACCAGCGTTTTCGACATTGAAATACAGGGTAGCTACCTGAGCCTGATATTTTTGCCATGCGTCCTTGTACAGGTAAAAAGGAAGCTCGGTACCTCCCTCCTGAGGTTCGACCGCATCTCCCTGGTCAAGAGTAAGGGTAGTAAAAAATACTCTGTCGGAAAAAGCTGCCGTCAGGAGCGCTATCAGAATGATGGCGAATAGAGATGAAGCGATGATAGTGCCGCGGTTTTTCATCAGGCCGTGTTCCTCTTGGTTTATTTACAATACTAACGTAATCAAGCCGGTGAGGATACGCGCGCCCGGCCCGCTGTGTCTATTCTACTACAATTAACCGGGATAAAAAAACACGCATCACCCCAGAACCCCGAAAACAATTTGCTAAAAACAATTCCTGGTTGTATACTGCCGCATACTTCAAAATTTTCCTGTTTGGGAGAAACCAATGAACGTGAAAATCGTAACCGACAGCACCGCTGACATACCGGAAGAAATAGCACGCGACCTGGAAATCACCGTGGTCCCCATCTATGTCCTATTCGGCAACCAGTCGTACCTTGACGGTATAGACATGGACCGCGAAGGTTTCTACGACAAATTGCTGAACGGCCCTGTTCACCCGACTACCTCCCAGCCGACTCCTCAGGACTTCGCCAGTGTTTACGAGCGTCTCGCTCCCGGTGCCGACGGCATCGTCTCGATACATCTTTCGGCCAGGTTGAGCGGCACCATCAGTTCGGCTACCCAGGCAGCCGGCAGGAAATACTCCTGCCCCGTCGAAGTGATCGATACCAACCTGGTTTCCATCGCACTCGGCATAATAGTGATCAAGGCTGCCCGTCTGGCCAAAGAAGGCTATGATTTCGAAACGATTGTAGCCCAAACCCGGAGCATGGTTGAACGAACCCGTATCCTGGTGCTCTTCGATACTTTGAAATACCTGGCCAAAGGCGGCCGCGTCGGCAAGGCCAAGTCGCTGGTCGGCTCGGTACTCAATGTCAAACCCATGCTTACCCTGAAAGAAGGCGAGTTCGTGCCGGTCGGCCAGGTTCGCAACCGGAGCAAGGGTATCGAGAAACTGCTCGATTTTGCCCGCAATGCGGGAGAGCTGGAAGACGTATGCGTCCTGCATTCAACCACTCCGGATGAGGCCGAATCACTGGCGGAAAAACTCGACCCTGTCTTCCCCAGAGCCAGGATAATTATCGGCCGGCTTGGAGGCGGACTGGCAACCCACGGCGGGCCGGGAGTACTGGCGGTAGTTACGCTTACGAAGGAAAAACAGGCAAGCTAATAGCGTTCGAGCGGATCATCCGGGCCGATTTCGGCGCCGTCTTCGTCAGGTTCTTCGGCGCCCATTTCTTCCTGGAGCTCCTCCATTAACCGGGCCGCCCGGGGATAGCCGATATGCAGTTTTCGCTGCAGGTATGATGTGGATATATTGGAATGCTCCTCGGCCAGCTTTCTGGCAGCGGCCAGCAGGGGGTCAGACGGAGCGGCCGTCTCCTGAATTCTGGCCGATGGCTCCAGCGAAGCGACTTCGTCGACATTAAGGCTGGCCGCCTGTTCCTGTTTCTGGGTACCCCAGAAATATACCAGCCTTTCCACTTCCGGGTCGGATACGAAACAACCCTGAAGCCGCCTGGGTTTCGCCTCTTCGGTGGGAAGATACAGCATGTCGCCGCGGCCAAGCAGTTTTTCGGCGCCGATGCTGTCTAAAATCGTGCGTGAGTCCACCTGGGAGGTTACCGCAAAGCTGATACGGGTAGGGAAATTGGCTTTTATCAGGCCGGTGATCACATCCACGGAGGGACGCTGGGTCGCTACCACCAGGTGAATGCCCACGGCGCGCGCCAGCTGTGCCAGCCGGCACAGGATATGCTCGACCTCGGCAAAGCCGGTCATCATCAGGTCAGCCAGTTCATCGATGACCAGCACCAGGTTGGGCATGCGTTCTGCCGAACCGACTTTCTTGTTATAGGCTTCCAGGTTGCGTGTGCCCTTTTCGGAAAGTGTCTTGTATCGCCGGTCCATCTCCTGGCTTAACCAGCGCAGAGTATTCAAAGCCTTGTCGGTATCCACCACTACCGGTGTAGCCAGGTGCGGCAGGCTGTTGTACTGTACCATCTCGACGCGCTTGGGATCGATGAGAATGAATTTCAGGTCTGCCGGCGAGTTATACATCAACAGGCAGCAGACTATGGCATTCAAACAAACGGTCTTGCCACTTCCGGTAGAACCGGCAACCAGCAGATGCGGCATCCGTGCCAGGTCTCCGGCAATGGCTTCGCCCCCGGCACCCTTGCCCAGCGCAAGAGCCAGATTGGATTTACCCAGGATCTTCTGGTAATTGGCGGACTGGATAACACCCCTGAGGCTGACGACTCCAAAGGTCGTGTTGGGAACTTCTATGCCGACCAGTGCTTTTCCGGGTATAGGCGCTTCTATTCTAACTCCGGGAACAGCCAGGGCAAGAGCCAGGTTGTTGCCCAGGGCGGTGATGCGTTCCACTTTAACCCTGGTCCGGGAAACCTCTTCCTGGCGAACGGTTGTATTGCCGTCATCATCCCGCTCTTTTACATCCCTATAGCGCCGGTCCCAGCCGGGCTCGACACCGAACTGAGTCACGGTAGGCCCGGCGTTGATCTGCACAACCTTGGCTTCAACGCCATAACTGGCCAGCGCCTCTTCGATCAGGCGGGCGCGCTGAGTGTTATCCACCTGGGCAAAATCGACTTCGGGGGACATATCCAGTATATCGAGCGGCGGTAATTTCCAGCCGTCAACCATTACCAGGTCGGATGACTGCCCGTATTTGCGCCACACGTCGCGCGCTATTTGAGCCAGGTCCTTGGTTTCCTCCGGCTCCCGTGCCGCAGGTTTTTTAACCGGTGGCTTGACCGAAGCGGATGGAGCCGGCTTTTCAATTTTTTCAGGAGCGGCATCGGGGTACATCTTACCCGGATAAATTTCCGGCGCTACCAGTACGGACGGGGGTTTTATCCTGCCCGAAGGCGTTTCTTTCTCCGGATGAGCCGGCGCAACTCCGCCGGTTTCCCGTCCGGTTACCGAAGGAGGATAATTGAACTTGAGTTCTTCCTGTACCGGCCGGGCCGGCCGGGGCCTGGGCGGAGGCATTTTGAAAGCCCTGATAATACCTTTGAAAAAGCCATTGACGGCCCGCCATATAAACACGGGGAAAATGAGTATCAGGCCGCCCAGAAACAGGCCGGCAACTATCAGCCAGCCGGTATGGGAACGGTCATGGTTGATGATGGCATCGCCAACCATTCCGCCAAGTTCGAATATCCCCAGTACCCCCCATATGGCGGCAAACCAGGCAATGACCCCCAGCCATTTGTTCCACTGGTACAGCTTGCCGCGTCTGGCAAGAGCGGCGATCTCGTGGCGGAAAACAAAGATGAGTATCAGGATTGCCGCCAGGCCGATCAGTACAATACCCCAGCCAAGGATACCCATGGTGCTTTCGGCCATCTCCAGGAAATAGTTGACGATGTTTTGCCACTGCCAGTAGATTACCCCGGCCAGTCCAAGCACCAGCACAGTGAACCAGAACCATTTACTGAGCAGGATCTTAAAAGGATTGAAGCGTTTTGGAGATTCTTTTTTAGCCGAATACCGGTTATTGCCCTTTGGGGCAATGTCCGGGTGTTTCCGGCGGTTCCGGGCTTCCCTGTTTTTATCCCTGTTGGTTCCAGCCACTGCTCTCTCCTAGACCTTTACCAGCACCGGCAGTATCATCGGCCGGCGTTTGGTTTTTTCGAAGAAGTACCGGTTGAGCTCATCCCTGACGCGGGAATCGGCAGAGGAAAGGTCTGCCTCCCGTTTACCGCTGTGGTCGACAATTCTGGCTACCAGTTCCTTGCCTTCTTCTATCATATCCTTTGATTCCACCGTGTCTACAAACCCGCGGGAAACAATGTCCGGCCGGCTCACCAGTTTGCCGGTCTGGCTGTTGACGGCGATTATCACAACTACTATACCATCCCGGGAAAGCATGCGCCGGTTTCTCAATATGACCCCGCCTACATCCCCGACGCTCAATCCGTCGACATACACGTGCCCGGAGTTCACCCTTCCGGCAATACGGCCGGCATTGGGGCTTATCTCCAGCACGTCGCCGTCTTCCAGGCGGAATATGTTGTTTTCCTCCACTCCTGCATCCAGCGCCAGGCGCGAATGAATGGTCAGATGACGGAATTCTCCATGAACGGGTACGAAAAACCTGGGCTTGACCAGGTTAAGCACCAGTTTCAGTTCCTCCTGGGAAGCATGGCCGTGTACATGCACCTGGGACAGCTGGTCGTAGAAAACCTCGGCTCCCTGTTTAAACAGGCTGTCGATGGTGCGATTGATAAGGGATTCGTTACCCGGAATGGGGGAAGCCGAAACCACTACTGTGTCCCCTTTGACGATAGATACCTGGCGGTGGCCGTGGTTGGCGATGCGCACCAGCGCCGAGGTGGGTTCCCCCTGGGAACCGGTGGTGATCATAACAATTTTCTCCGGGGGCATCCCCCGCAGTTCTTCGGGTTTGGCGAGTACTCCATCCGGGGCTTTCAGGTAACCCAGTTCAAGTGCCATTTTCACGTTATCGCTCATACTGCGGCCGAAAACGAAGACCTTTCGGTTGTGATTGGCGGCAGCATCGATAACCTGTTGCAGGCGTGAAATAAGCGAAGCGAAAGTCGCTACGATAACCCGGCCCTTGGCCCTGGATATAATGGTATCCAGCGCTTCTCCGATTACTCTTTCGGAAGGGGTGTAACCCGGGCGTTCAGCGTGAGTCGAGTCGGAAAGCAGAAGCAGTACTCCCCTGGAGCCAGCTTGAGCCAGCCGGGACAGGTTGGTGGGTTCCCCGTATACCGGGGTGTAATCCAGCTTGAAATCGCCGGTGTGCACGATTACTCCTATGGGAGTTTCGATAATCAGGCCGACGGCATCCGGGATGGAGTGGCAAACCGGAAAGAACTCTACTTTGAAACATCCCAGGCTGAAAGGCTTCCCCGGTTCAACGACGTTTATTTCGGCTGCTTCCAGCGCTTTGCCTTCTTTGAGTTTTACCGATATCAAGCCTTTTGCCAGGCGGGTGCAGTAGACAGGTGCGTTTAACTGCGGCAGAAGGTAGGGCAAAGCCCCGATATGGTCTTCGTGGGCGTGGGTGATCACGATACCGCGAATCTTTTCTTTTCTTTCCAGCAGGTAGCTTATATCCGGGATAACCAGATCGATTCCCATCATGTCTTCTTCAGGGAACATCAGCCCGCAGTCGATGACGAGAATATCATTATCGTATTCGACTACCATCATGTTTTTGCCGATTTCGCCTAAGCCGCCAAGCGGTATCAGCTTCAGTTTAGGTTTGCGATATTTTTTTTGCATTATAACCCTTCAATATTAGAATAATGTCAGCTGTTGTACCGGCGGCTCGTCCCGCCGGGTGTTCACGGCCTGTTCTTTTTCAAGCGATGCCAGCAGGCCGGGCAGTTTCTGCATATCTGCCTTTATTACTTCCCGAAGGCTCTGCTGGTGCAGGGCGGCTGCCGGATGATACATCGGGAAATACAGGATGCCGTTTTTTGTTACCGGAATGCCGTGGCACTTGCCGATGGGCTTGCCGGGAACGAATAATGCCATGGAAAAGCGGCCGAGGGTGATTATGATACGGGGGTTGATAACTTCTATCTGGCGGTCAAGCCATGGCTTGCATGCCAGGATTTCATCCGGCAAAGGATCTCTGTTGCCGGGTGGGCGGCATTTTATAACATTGGCAATATAGACATCCCGGCGGCTCAGGTTTATCGAGGTCAGCAGTTCATCCAGAAATTTTCCCGCCGCGCCGACAAAAGGCCGGCCCAGACGGTCTTCATTTTCCCCGGGAGCTTCACCGATAAATATGAATTCGGCATGCTCGTTGCCTTCACCCGGAACGGCGTTGGTGCGCCTTTCTGCCAGTTTGCATGCCCGGCAGTCTGCAATTTCATGGCCAAGTTTATTCAGTTCTGTCATTATACGGGTTTAGTTTCAAATTACAGCTTTCAGGCTATGATAACACGGGCTTTATACCCAGTCAATTAAACCGGCGGCACCGGCTGCGGGTGCCGGGTAATAAGGTAAAACAGGGCATATGATATAATACGGCCGTGAATATACTGGGTATAGAAACCTCGTGCGACGAGACGGCAGCCGCCGTAGTTAAGGACGGCAGGCACATAATATCCAATGTGATAAGTTCCCAGGTGGATATACACGCCCGCTACGGCGGCATCGTACCCGAGGTAGCTTCCAGGCAGCACCTGCTTTCCATGATCCCGGTAATCAGAGAGGCTTTCAATAATGCATCGGTATCATGGCGGGATATCGATGCTGTCGCAGTAACCTACGGCCCGGGGCTTGCCGGATCCCTGCTGGTAGGTGTGAACACGGCCAAGGCCATCAGCGCAGCCAGGGGTTTGCCCCTGATAGGCGTCAACCATCTGCATGCTCACGTTTATGCCAACTGGCTGGGTGAAAGCGAGCCTGAATTTCCCCTGGTGTGCCTGGTCGTTTCCGGCGGCCACACCGACCTTATTCTGATGACAGCGCACGGCAGTTTCACCCTGCTGGGCCGGACTCGCGATGATGCCGCCGGTGAGGCGTTCGATAAAGCCGCCCGCATCCTGGAGCTGGGTTACCCGGGCGGCCCTTCGATAGACAAAGCGGCCGAAGCGGTGGAAAACGGGATCGACCTTCCGAGGGCATGGTTAAAAGGCAGCAGCGATTTCAGTTTCTCCGGCCTGAAAACCGCTCTCCTGCGGCTGAGTCAGTCCGGAAAGATCCCCGATATCAAACAGGCCGCTGCCGGTTTCCGGACGGCTGTTGTCGACGTGCTGGTGGTAAAAACCATATCCGCCGCCCGCAAGCATCATGCCCGGCAGATACTCCTCTCGGGAGGAGTAGCGGCCAACAGCCTCCTCAGGCGGGAAATTGCCCGCCTCTCTCCTGTTCCGGTGCTGATCCCGCCTCCATTGCTCTGCACCGACAACGCCGCCATGATAGCCGCGTGCGGGTATTACCAGGCCCGAAATGGCAGTACCAGCGGGCTCGATCTGGACGTTAAGCCCTCCCTGAGTTTTGTTTGACCGGTTGAAAAACGAAAAAACTACCTAAAAACGGCAAAATTATGGATTTCGGGCAATATTTTTAATTTTCTATCCATACTGAACCGCTTTATTGAACGTAGACCGGCCCAATTCCCTGTTGCAACACTTTTTGATTTAGGCTATTATATTATTTAGCAGTCTCCGTCTGAGACTGCTAAATAATTGCCCTGGTCTTAAATAAACAAATCTACAAAGAGGAGGTCTTGAGAATGGCAGTTAAAATCCAACCCCTGGGAGACCGTGTACTGGTCAAACCGATCGAAGCTGAGGAGGTGACCAAAGGTGGCATCGTGCTACCGGCTACCGCCAAGGAAAAACCTCAGGAAGGAGAAGTCCTGGCAGTCGGCCCCGGCAAACGCAATGACAAAGGAGAGCCGGTTGCTATGGATATCAAGGTCGGCGACATAGTCCTGTTCACCAAGTACGGCGGCACCGAGATCAAGGTCGATGGTGATGAGCTTGTTATCCTTTCGGAATCCAGCATTCTGGCAAAACGAGCCTAAAATAAACCAAAAGAAAAAATTAAACAGGAGGCAAATATGGCTAAACAGGTAATATTTGGAGAAGAAGCCCGCCGCGCCCTTAAAAAAGGTGTCGACGTGCTGGCTGATACCGTAAGAGTAACTCTTGGCCCCAAAGGCCGCCCGGTAGCCCTGGACAAGAAATGGGGCGCACCGACCGTAGTCGATGACGGCGTAACCATCGCCAAGGAAATCGAACTTCCCGAACCGTTTGAAAATATGGGCGTCCAGCTGGTTAAGGAAGCTGCTTCCAAAACCAACGATGCCTGTGGAGACGGCACTACCACCTCCACCGTTCTGGCGGCTGCCATGATAGGCGAGGGTTTCAAGAATATCGCTGCCGGTGCCGATGCCCTCGGTCTCAAGAGAGGCATTGAAAAAGCTACCAGCGCCATCATGGAAGAACTCAAGAGGGTTTCCACCCCGGTAAAGGGCAGGGACCAGATTGTACAGGTCGCCACCATCACCGCCAAGGACACCCAGATCGGCAACCTGATTGCCGATGCCATGCAGGAAGTCGGTAATGACGGGGTAATCACCGTCGAGGAATCCAAGGGCACCGAGTTCGAAACCGAATTCGTGAAGGGTATGCAGTTCGACCGAGGCTACCTCAGTGCTTATTTTGTAACCGATGCGGCCCGCATGGAAACCGTAATCGAAGACCCCTATATCCTGATCACCGATAAAAAGATTTCGGCCATAGCCGATATCCTGCCTACCCTGGAAAAAATTCTTCAGGTCACCAAGAACCTGCTGATCATCGCCGAAGATGTCGAAGGCGAAGCCCTGGCTACCCTGGTGGTCAACAAGCTCCGCGGCACCATGAACGTACTGGCTGTCAAAGCTCCCGGTTTCGGCGACCGCCGCAAAGCCATGCTCCAGGATATCGCCGTTCTTACCGGCGGCCAGGTAATCTCGGAGGAGGTCGGCCGTAAACTGGATACCGTCAACCTCGAGGACCTCGGACAAGCCCGCAAGGTTGTTGCCGACAAGGATAACACCACCATTGTCGAAGGCAAGGGCGACCAGCAGGCTATCCAGGACAGGATCAAGCAAATTAAAGCCCAGATCGAAGAAACCAAGTCGGACTTCGATCGTGAAAAACTGCAGGAACGTATGGCACGGCTGGCCGGCGGTGTTGCCGTCATCAAAGTCGGCGCTGCTACCGAGACCGAAATGAAAGAAAAGAAGCACCGCGTGGAAGATGCCCTGGCAGCTACACGTGCCGCTATCGAAGAAGGCATTCTGCCCGGCGGCGGAATCAGCCTTTTGAATTCGCTCAAGATTATCGAAGGGCTCAACCTCACCGGCGACGATGCTACCGGCGCCAACATCGTCAAGAAAGCAGTGGAAGAACCTATCCGCGCTATTGCCAGCAATGCCGGCTTCGACGGCGCCGTAATTGCCGATGCCGTCAAGAAGAGCGCGCCCGGAATTGGCTTCAATGCCAACACCGGCGAATTCGGTGAAATGGTAAAGATGGGCATTATCGACCCGACCAAGGTAACCCGCGCCGCTCTGCAGAACGCAGCCAGCATCGCCAGCATGGTCCTGGTAACCGAATCCCTCATCGCCGATATTCCTGAAAAGGAAAAGAACGTTCCGCCAATGCCCGGCGGCGGCATGGGAGACATGTACTAACTCCCGGCGAAAACCGGTAAGAAACCAACCGCGGCTGGTTAAAGCCAGCCGCGGTTTTCTTTATCCCGCATCCGTTTTCAAACTACAGCCGGGTCAGAAAAACGCATCATGCAGCTCCGGGCGCCCTGGCAAATCTGACCGGCGAGTTCGAAATTCAGGTTCTGGCCGAATTCCCGTGTCCAGGCAGTATAATCTGCCCGGCAGACCGCATCTCCAACCCTGCCCGCCAGGTGGGCTCTGCCCGATTTCGCCATCAGTTCATACCAGGGGCAGCCGAGGATGGTTATCTGAAAGACGCCTGGTGACAGAATATCGGTTTCAAACTCAAAACCATCGATGCCCAGACGCACCTCCAGGCTTTCGCGCAGCCCTTCGATGCCGCCGTCCAGTTTCAGCATTCGCTTGAGCATACGGGCCTGAATTTTTGGCAGAACCTCCCAGACCTGCCGGTCCAGGTCAAGAGCAGCCTCGAATCCGTATTTTTCTTCGGCTTTCATGAACCACAGCCCGTCCACTGCCCCGTAGCTGCGCCCCAGGTATTCTGCCAGAAGTTTGTGTGATATTTTTCTCATTGCTGCCTGCTGACAACAACCCGCAAAAGGCTATTTTTCTACGACTACCGATTTTTCGGGGCAGAACGGATTGGTTCTGATTGCCAGAGAATACAAATAACTGTATTTTGTTTTCAGGTAATACATATATACCAGCCACAAACCCGGCAGCAATACGTACACCCGCCTGAGATCTCCGGCCAGATGTTCGATATCCGACCGGGGCAGGCCGGCAACTTCAGTCCTGGCTCCAAGTTCTTCGCGCAGGTGAAAAACGGACCTGAGCAAATCGGTAAATATCTCATCTTCCTGCAGGCTTGGGTTTTCAAGGAATCTTAAGATTAGTTCGCCTCTCATCCACACCATTTGCTTCAGTTTGGAGATGTCCAGGTCGTCGACGCTGATATTGCCCTCGTGCTGCAGCAGTGTCTTTTCGATCAACCTGAAACTACTGTCCGGAAGGTTGTGGTCTACCTTGATGTTTTGTTCCAGGAAAGTCCTTTGCGGGTCGATTGAAACACAGTACCTGAGCAGTTCGTTGCCTATTTCAGAAAAAAACAGGCCTATCAGCATATGCACCCGCTGTTTGCGCAGTTTTTCCTGCCTGGCCTGCAACAGCAGTTGCGCCGCTTCAGCTACAACCGCCAGGAAAATAGCCACTCCCAGCACAACCAGTCCCATTGCCAGAACCTTACCCGCTGTTGTGCCGGGGCTGATATCTCCATAACCCACCGTTGAAATGGTAACTACGGTGAAATACAGGGCATCGAAAAAGCCGACGCCTTCCGCCATCATAAAACCGAACGCGCCGGCCAGCGCCAGCGCGGAGAGCAGTGCAAAGAGGCTGGCCAGTCTTAAAATCATTGTCTTCATAGTTTTACCGATTTCTCACAACACCGGGCTTGTCCACTGATATTTGCCCTGTTTCCGGAAGTATGAACAATATAGCGGTTTCAGCACCGGGTTACAATACCGGGGTTCCATGCTATCCGCCACCGGTAACCATGGGCGAAGGCCGCTGCTGAAACGGATGTATTCTCACAATCAGCGAAAACAGGAAGGGATGATTCGGCTCCAGGTATTGCATATAGTTAATCCACTCCTCCGCTACGAGTCTATACACGCGGTGAATGCTCGAAGCCAGGTACTCCAGGTCGGTTGCCGGCAAGTCGCCGAGTGAAGACCTCGCTTCAAGTTCTTCGGTGAGGTGCAAAACAGCCCAGATCAGGCTGGACCCCTGTTCATGCTCGAGCACATTCGGGTTTTCCAGCAGGCGTAGGATGAAGGGCCTCTTCTCTATAAGAAAATCTTTTATATCGTCAAGGCGGGCTTCTCCGCAAACAGGTTTCTGGGTCAAACCGCGAATATGATTCAAGGCTTTCCTGTAATCTGCGCCGGTCCATTCAGGGGATACGTTCAGGCAAGGGCAAATCCGGTCGCTCTCAGGGTAGCAATCCAGAAGTTTGGCCAGCAGTTTGTTGCCAACTTCGCTGAAAAAAGCACCGGCAATCATGTTCAGCTTGGAGAGCATGGCCCGTTTTTCCCGCCTTGCCAGCATCCTCTCGATAACCAGCCCGACCAGAAACACCTCCAGGAACACAAAGGCTATATCTCCTACCAGGAATATGAAAATATGGTGCGGGTCCCTGAAAATCAGATAGTGGATAAAGTAAGTCAGCACGGAAACGGCCACTAGTATTATCGCCAGCAGGGCGATTTCGGAACGCTTCATGTCAGTTCCTCCTTCATATGCAACAGCGCATTGCCATCGCCTGACATCCATTTTAAACCCGCCGGGGTTATATTTACACCTGGTGGAAGATAAAACTTCTTCTCCGTGTAAAATTCGGCCACGGCGAAATTGGATCGCCGTGGCCGAACTATCCTGATTGCAACCCTGGTTATACTGCGCCGGGCCCGCGCTCCCGCGTCCGTATTCGCATGACATCCTCTATAGGCCAGATAAATACTTTGCCGTCTCCGGCTTCACCGGTAGCGGCGGCTTCGGCTATGGCTTCCAGTATTTGTTCCAGCAGCTCGTCATCAGCCGGAATTACCATATCGATTTTTACCTTGGGCAAGAACTCTATTCTGTACTCGCGCCCGCGCCACTGCTGCAGCAGTCCCTTTTGCTTGCCGTGGCCTCTCACTTCGGTTATGGTAAGGCCCGGGTAACCCAGTTTCCTCAGTGCCTCGGTCACCGCATTCAGCTTCTCAGGACGTATGATTGCCTCGATTTTACGCATACTCATGATAGCCCCCTTCTTGCCTGCAAAAATACCCGAAAATACTAAGGTTACAAGTCATAGCGTATATCCTCGCTTATGGATACTCCCGGATAAGCCTTGGCGCCGTGTTCCATGATATCCAGCCCTTCGATTTCTTCCTGGGGAGAAACCCTTATACCAAATATCCTGTCCATGGTCTTGAAAAGTATAAAACCGAGAGCAAAAGCCCAGGCAACGCAGGTTAAAGCGCCGGCAAGCTGGGCGGCCAACTGTTCCCACCCGCCTCCGTAGAACAGGCCTGTCGCCAGCGGGCCTTCGGTGGTATAGTTGCCATATGTGCCGTCGGCAAAAAGCCCTACCGCCAGCAGGCCCCAGAGTCCGTTAAGTCCGTGAACGCTTACCGCTCCTACAGGGTCATCCACCTTCAACTTTTCGAATAAATACACTCCACTCACCACCAGAACCCCGGCTATTGCTCCTATAACGATTGCGGCCCAGCCTTCTATCCAGGCACATGGCGCGGTAACGGCTACCAGGCCGGCCAGAGCGCCGTTGAGCCCCATGGGCACGTCCCACTTCCTGGTCTTTAAATATACCGCCAGCATTGCCGTCAAAGAACCGGCTGAAGCCGAAAGAGCCGTGTTCACCGCAATTACGGAGATTCTCAGTTCGTGCGCCGAAAGCGTCGAGCCGGCGTTGAAACCGAACCAGCCGAACCACAGCAGAAAGGTTCCCAGAGCCGCCAGGACGACGTTGTGGCCGGGTATTGCCCTGGGCTTGCCGTCTTTACCGTACTTGCCTATTCTGGGCCCCAGAACGATGGCGCCCGCCAGGCCGATAAACCCTCCCATGGCATGAACTACGCCGGAACCGGCAAAATCCAGGTGCCCCAGGCCGAAGTCGAGATTTGCCAGCCAGCCTCCGCCCCATACCCAGTGGCCGTAAACGGGATATATCAGGGCGCAAACCACCAGGGCGTAAACCAAGTATGCCCGGATTTTGATGCGTTCGGCAACCGCACCGGAAACGATGGTGGCTGCGGTAGCTGCAAAGACCATCTGGAATATGAACAGAAGATAGGTGTTTACGTCATAATTGTCGCCGGTCAGGAACCAGCCGGTCGAGCCGAACAAGCCCCCGACATCCGTACCGAACATGATGGCAAACCCGACGGCAAAGAACGCCAGCGAGCCGATGGAAAAATCCATAAGATTTTTCATCATCAGGTTCACCGCATTCTTGGCACGGCACAGGCCTGCCTCGACCATGGCAAACCCTCCCTGCATCAGAAACACCAGGAACGCAGTCATCAGAATCCATACAAAGTCCAGCGCCAGCCCCGGATCAGCCGCCAGTGTCTGGGCGCCGGCGGGATCGGCTGCTAGAATTACCACGCCCCCGGTGGCAAATACGCCGCAGGCTGTAAATACCGCCAGTACTGCCGTTTTGAATCGTCTAATCATTTTTGAAATAATCAATCGCCCCCTCCTTCCGTCTGTTTAATACAGCCATGATAAAGGAGGCTTATTACCGCAGGATTAAAACCATGTTACGGTTGTGTTAATTCTTGCTTTTAAAAGCCCTGCTTGCCACCTGGTACAGGCTCCGTTGCCAAACGTACTATCCGCCGGAAAACGATATTACCATGCTTGTATGTTACTTTTATCTCATTTAATCACGGTTCAGTTAAGGTATAATTTGCCCGTGTCCAAATACAAGGAGGCAGGAAAAATGAAGTTAATCAGAAAGATACTGGCGGCTACAGCTGCATCACTGGTGTGCCTTAGCCTTGGCGCTACCATACCGGTGCTGGCGGCAGCCCCGTCCATAACAGGTGTCGAGATTACACCGGATCCGGCATATACCGATACCGACCTGGTTGCGGTACCTTCAGGCTGGACTGATACCGACGGAGACCCCGAAGGCTATCAGTGGCAGTGGGAAATCTGGAACGGTACAGATTTCGAGATAATACCGGCCGCCGGTACCAATACCCTGGCGAACAGTTACTTCAATGCGGGTGATGTAATCAGGGTCACCTGCACCCCGTTCGATGGAACGGAAACCGGACTTTCGGTCCAAGATACCATCACCATATCCGTCGGCATTGTTACCATAAATCCCGACCCGGCTTATACCGACACCGACCTGACCGCGGTGCCGGAACACTGGGTAAAACCCGGCGAAACCGAACCGGTCTTCACATATCAATGGCAGATTTATGATGGAGCCGCCTGGACAGACATTGGCGGTGCAACTACAAATACTCTTTCGAGCACAGGGTTTGCAGTCGGCGACCAATACCGGGTAGTGTGCACTCCGGACGCGGGCGACCCGGTTTATGCCGAGATAGCCATAATGGGCGGCACCGTGGCAATCACCCCCGATCCGGCCTACACCGATACCAGCCTGACAGCGACACCCAAACACTGGCCGACGCCCGCAGAAGGCGTGTTAACTTTCGGCTACCAGTGGTATAAATGGGACGGAACCGCATGGGCAGAGATCGCCGGGGAAACCGGCGCCGGTCTTGCCAGCGCCAATTTTATTAGAGGCGACCAGTTGAGAGTAGTCTGCACTCCGTTTATCGATGATGCCGGCGGCACCCCGGTAGAGGACGAAATCACCATATCAAACAGACCTCCGGCAGTTGCCGGGGTTACCATAACTCCCGACCAGCCCACCACCGATTCGGTACTTACAGCGACTCCCGCAGGCTGGTCTGACGCCGACGGTGACCCGGAAGGCTATCAGTGGCAGTGGCAAAAGTGGGACGAAACAACCACCAGCTGGCTTGACATAGACGGAGCCACCACCAGCACACTGGACAGCGCCGGTTTCACGCTTGGTGATGAATTAAAAGTAATCTGCACCCCGTTCGATGGAACCGATACCGGCCAGCCGGTGGAAGCTGTAACCGGCATAAATATCTTGAGCTACGATGCCGGGATCGATGTAAAGCCCGGCAGTGACGATAACCCGGTCAATCTTACCAGCAAGGGCGTAATACCGGTGGCGATTTATACTACCGAAGGCCTCGATGCTGCCGGGGTGGACGTCGCTACCGTAGTATTCGGGCCGGCCGAAGCCTCGCCGGTGCATGCCGCCCTCGAAGACGTGGATGAAGACGGCGACCTGGATTTGATACTGCACTTCAGGACCCAGGAAACCGGTATTGCCGCAGAGGATACTTCGGTTACTCTTTCCGGCTCGACAACCGGAGGCACGGCGTTTACCGGTACCGATTCAATTAAAATAGTTCCTTCCAAGGCCCGGGAAGCGGTCCAGGGCAATGAAGAAGCACCGGGCGCTGAAAACGGCAACGATGACGCGCCGGGCAAGAACAAAGAACCCGGACAGCCGGCTGAAGGCAAGGGCAAGGCCACTGCACCCGGTTTGAACAAGGAATCCGGCGAACCCGCTGAGGGTAAGGGCAAAACCAGGTAAAGTTTTTCAGGCATTTACGATTTGCGAAGGTGCTGGTCTCAGCACCTTCGCTTTTTTTACTGTTTTTTCAGCAAGTTTACAGCCTGGCGCCTCCATTGCTTTGATTTTTGGGGTATAATTATGAACGGGATAAATATAGCAGGAGTAACGTTTTATGACAGGACCAATTATGGGTGCCGTTCTGGGCATACTGGGTTTTTTCCTTATACTGCTTTCCTTCTACACTGTCAAACAGCAGACTTTTGCCGTGGTTGAAAGGTTCGGCAAATATTCCAGGATTACCGGTCCCGGCCTTCACTTCAAATGGCCGATTGTAGAAAGGGTAGCCGGCCGGGTTTCCATCAGGGTACAGGAACTCAACGTGGAGGTAAAGACCAAAACGCAGGATAACGTCTTTGTCGACCTCCTGATTGCAGTTCAATACTATGTAACCAAAGAAAAGGTATGGGATGCGTTTTACAAGCTCACCAATCCTTACGTCCAGATGGAATCGTTTGTATTCGATACGGTCCGGGCCAAGGTACCGCACATGAAGCTGGACGAGGTGTTCGAAAGGAAAGAGGACATAGCCCAGGATATCGAAGAAAAACTGGGTGAAATCATGCCCGAATTCGGCTATTTCATCAAAACTGCGCTGGTGAACGATATCGTGCCCGATTCAAAAGTAGCCACCGCCATGAACGAAATCAACGCCCAGGAAAGAATGCGAGTAGCCGCGGAGCACAAAGGTGAAGCCGAAAAAATCCTGGTAGTTAAAGCCGCCGAGGCAGATGCCAAGAGCAAGGAACTCTCCGGCATCGGCATTGCCAACCAGAGAATAGCCATAGTCAGGGGCCTCAAGGAGTCCGTGGAAGACTTTCAGCATGCTATAAAAGGGGTCGATGCCAAAGACGTAATGTCACTGGTGCTGCTTACCCAGTACTACGACATGCTGACCGATGTCGGCCGCCACTCGCGCAATAATACCATTATGATTCCTCACTCACCGGGAGCGGTGGGTGACTTTCAGCAGCAGGTTTTGAACGCGCTGCTGGCAGCAGAATCTGCTACCGGGGAGCAGTCGAAAGATTAGCCCGGTGCGAAGGGGGCAAAATGACCGACCGAGATAACCAACAATGCTGCCCGGAATTCGATCCCGGGCTGTGGCAGGACAAGGAAGTGAACTGGCAGGATAAATCTTTTATCCGGGAAACCGTTCCCCAGTTCATGCATATACCCCTGCCAGGGGCGTTCGGCAAAGCGGTTGCCCGGATGTGGCAAAAAATTGAAGATGCCGGCGCCCGGCCCGAGGAGAAAGATTTCCTGATGCTTACCTCTGAAACCTCTCCCTGGAAAGGTGAAATATACGTCAATACGACCCGTGAGGTTCCGGATGCCGAAAACGTCAAAATCTCAGGCAGCTTTTTAACCCGGGTCTTCGACGGCCCATATAATGCGGTACCGAAATGGATAAGGGAAATGGAGGGTATTCTGGCCGCCAGGAATAAAACCGCCGGCAATTACTATTTCTATTACACCACCTGCCCGAAATGCGCCAAGAAGTACGGCCACAACTATGTGGTGGTATTTGCCCGGGTGTAGACTGCAGCCCTGATCCATAATTAAAGATTAAAGAAAAAGAGAGGGGACGGTTTTTTGACCGTCCCCTCTCTGCGTTCATCAGTATTTAATTGTTAACGGGCATAAATCGGCCGGAACTCCTGGAAGCTGTCCAGGTGGCCCCAGTAGCCGGTAATCGAGGTGTAGGCCAGCATGCCGGCTGCAACTACCAGCAGTATAATAGCCAGCCACTGGAACAGGCGGCTCAAGCCCGGATTGGATTTGGCGAAAAAGGCCGACGGCAGTGACAGGACTCCGGGAACGGCGGCGGCGATCAGGGCCAGGCCCGTCGGCATGGGGTTGGAGCCCAGCTCCAGGTTGATGACCCGCAGGCCCATCGTAATAACTACGATGCCCGCCATGGCGCCGTAAACTCCAAGCGGCGTGAAACTGTAGGATTTGGAAATAGACCAGGCAGTGCCCAGCAGCAGTACGCCGATCAGGATTGAGGATTCCCCCATCACGATATTCCAGGCACCGGGCATGGGTGCGGTAAACGCCATATTCAATCCCGTTGCCGTAGCTACAGCACCGGTAATGGTGAAAGCGGGCACAAAATTCCGGGCACTTTCCGAAAAGATGCCACGGTAGACGAATACTGCCAGCAGGAAGAGGGCAACAGCAACGTTGGCGTTCATCAGGGTCACGAAAACGATGTACATTTTTGCTCTCCTTTCTTGATTTCGCTTGAAATATAATTTTCCAAGCTTTGCCGGGAGTATACCATCGTATAAGAAATATATCAAGACTAAATCAGTCTCTTTTTGCAATTATTTCGATTTTTTTCGGCGATGACAGCGCTGTCCGGCATAAGCCCGCACCAGGGGGCATCGGCGGCAGAATGCACCTCACAATGCCGCTTCTATGAACGTATCGTAGTTGCCTGCAACTACCTGCACCGCTTATAAAGTGCCTGCTATTAATCGAGACCAGATACAGATTGGCGGCACGTCTATTTAGGGGGCTTTTGTTTCATTATAGCTTTGTACATACGCCCCTGGAGCTTATCCTTTTTCCTTTTTTCGGCATATGACATCGTATAGTGAGCCGACTCTTTCTTCAGTTTCAGGTAATTCTCGTAACGTTCCTGTTTCAATGTGCCAGCGCGCAATGCTTCCAGGACCAGGCAGCCGTCCTCGCCGGTATGGGAACAATCCCTGAAACGGCAGCCGCTACCAAGTTGTTCGATCTCGGCAAATACACTGGAAAGCCCGGAATCGGCTTCTATATTGCCGAATTCCCTTAAGCCCGGGGTGTCGATGAGTACAGCACCACCTTCCAGGACCGACAGGTATCTTCGTGTTGTCGTATGCCTGCCTTTGCCATCCTTTTCCCGGACTGCGCCGGTTGAAAATACCCCTTCCCCCGCCAGGATGTTAATGAGGGTAGTCTTGCCTGCACCTGACGAACCAAGCAGGCAAACAGTCTTGCCGCGTTCCAGAAGCGGGCGGATTTCACTCAACCCTGTACCGGACTCAGCGCTGTAAATAATAACAGGGCATGTGCCGGCAACCTCCTGCAATGTGATCTGCCTTTTTTCAACCTCTTCCGCGGCGGCCAGGTCGGCCTTGCTTGACAGAATGACGGGTAAAATACCACCCTCGCGAACCGCTACGAGATAACGTTCCAGTTTCGAGGGATTGAAATCCGTATCGAACGGTTGAATTATGAATGCGGTGTCAATATTGGCTGCGATCAACTGGTATCCAATTCTTTTACCGGCGGTTTTCCTTTTTAAAACTGTTTTGCGGGGAAGCAGGCCGTGGATAACCCCGAGTGTACCTGCATTAAGAAAAGTCAGAAGAACCCAGTCACCTACCGTGGGCAGGTCAAGTTCCGATTCTGCGCCGTATCTAAATTGGCCGGAAAGTTCGGCCAGTGCTTCATTTTGTCCGTTTGTCACCTGGAAATTATCCCGGTTTACCGATGAAATCCGGGCTATTTCAAAACCATTGAGGTTGTGCGCATCCAGCTTGTGCTGAAACCATTCATCAAATCCGAGTTTGGAAAGTTCATCCGGAATCATGACGTAATTACTTGTGTTTAGCCGCCTTCCTGACAGACTCAACCCTGGCAACAAAGCTGGCAACATCATATGCCGCTATCGCCCTGGCTACCAACTGCAGCGGCAGGTCCTCGAGCTTTTTAAACCGGACGCAGGATTTTGCCATATCCAGCTTCTTGCCCGTGGCACGATATTGCTCGATAAATTCTTTTCTTGCCGTTTCATCGAGGTAGACCCCGGTTAAATAAAGAGACATGTGATTCTTTTGTGAGGCCAGTGCCGCGTACATAAGGGGCTTACCATTATAGGTGTCCGGGTAAGTGTCGACAGGCACCTGGTAGGTTATCATCCCCCAGTTCATAACCTCTTCGTAACCTGACGGCAGATTATCCAGGATTACCTGCCTTACCACCTCAACCGCTCTGCGGCGCTCTTCGGGCAATTCCGCCAGGTACTGCTCAACCGTCCTTGCTTCGGATCTCACTCTTGACTCCCTTCAAACCGTTGAACATACTATCACCATATATGTTCGAGCGGCAACCTCTGGTAAAATGCCCGCCGGCGCCTATAATTTAAACAAGCCGTGATAACGGCTATCTCCGGAGGTGTTACATCGTTGTGAATAATATGGTCAAAATGAAAAAAGCAGTACTATTACTTATTGTTGCTGTCCTGGGCTTGATGCTTTCAAGCTGCAACAGCCACGCCGAAACAGGTTTTCTCCAGGGCAATGTAACCATCGGGCCCTTGACCCCGGTCGAACAACCCGGGCAAACCACAGTGGTACCCTGCGAAGTATACGCTTTGCGAAAAATAATGGTCTACGGCAAAAACGGCGATAACCTGATAAAACAGGTAGACATAGACTGCGTTGAGCAACAGAGTCATGCCACGTACCAGGTTGAACTGGAACCGGGGATTTACATGATCGACATCAACCATATCGGTGTGGATTTCAGCAAAGATGTGCCCAGAGTTGTAGAAATAAAACCCGGCATGACTGTCAGTCTGGATATAGATATCGATACCGGAATCCGATAGAAAACCATCAGAAAGTTGTGCCGAAGGGGTGAAATTTTACACCCTGCATCCGTTCCCCGGCTTTAACCTGCTGCTATAATAAGAAATCAGGGCAATTTCCCAGGGTCAAACAGGATACCGGCTGTTTTTCGAATTGTATGAAACCGTTCATTGAGCGGCTTTTAAGATTATTGCCGGGGAGGCTTGCGGATGTTGTTTGTATCAATATTTACTATTGCCGTGGGACTGCTTATGATAGGACAGTGGGTAATAACCATTATCAGCCGGGGCGTACCCAAACCAGAGGATGACCCGGTTTCCGGCAGAGGCTTCTTCGATATGCTCTTTCACTGGGCGGCCGAATTCATCACCGCCGTGATGCTTGTCACTTCCGGAATTGGCTTGATTCTTGAAACCGTCTGGAGCATCAACCTTTACCTGATCGCCGCCGGCATGCTCATTTATACCGTCATCAACAGCCCGGGGTTCTTTGCTCAGCAGCGCAAGTGGCCGGTTGTCGCCGTGTTTATGATATTGCTCATAATTACCGTGACAAGCTTGATAATCATCACGCGAGGTTGAGATGCATGACTTGATCAAACACAAACAGGTCCTTGCCTACGCCGTCCTGGCCTACGCCTATTCCTGGATTATCTGGACTCCACTGGTGCTCTCTTCCCGGGGAATAATAGATTTGGGTATTCCCGCCTGGATACATTTGCTCGGTTCATGGGGGCCACTTCTGGCAGCCTTTTCAGTGACCGCCTTGACCGGCGGCAGGAAAGGTATCAAAGAACTTGCGGGCCGGCTTTTTCGATGGAGAGTCAGTTTCAAGTGGATACTCGTGGCTTTCAGCCCCCTGGTGCTGTTTATGATTGCACTGGCTGCCGATAACCTGATCACAGGTACAGAATTCAACCTTTCGATTTTCGGTAAACTGCCGGAGGCTCCGAATATTGCCGGAATACCCGGCTGGGGCATAATGCTTGCCAGCTTCGGTATAGGCGAAGAAACGGGCTGGCGTGGTTTTGCTCTGCCCCGGCTGCAGGCTTCGCACAGCGCTTTCAAATCAACACTTATCCTGATCGTCATATGGCTGGGCTGGCATCTGCCGATGTTTGCCTACAAGGAATCGTTTATTGCTATGGGTCTCGCCGGTGCAGCCGGCTGGGCGGTAAGCCTGGCTTTTGGTGCGGTGGTGCTGACCTGGTTGTATAACAGTGCCCGCGGCTCAATTCTCATGGTTGCCCTCTGGCATGCTACATTCAATGCCGCCGTTACCGCCGGCGAGGGCAACGTGGCCATGATAACCAGCCTGCTGGTTATAATCTGGGCGGTGATAATTCTGAGGCACAACAGCAAAGAACACCTTTCACCGGAAGTAAAACAGCAGACGCCGGATTCAAGTTAGCACATCCCGGAATACAATCGGCTTGAAGCCACCAGGAATCTACCCGGGAGGCTAATCTATTGCTCGAACCGCTCTGACGCTGAAAAGATAGATGCACGCCGCCAGTGTCACCCCGCCTGCCACTGCAAATAAAAGCGGCGCATGCACATCCACCAGCATCCCCGAAACAGCAAATGAAACCGGCATTAAACCTACCGAAGCAAATGTAACCAAACTCATAATGCGCCCAAGCATGCGGGGAGGTGCTTCTTTCTGGAACCAGGAAATAAGCATAATATTGAAAATGCCCACTCCTACTCCCATGAATATGGATAATATTGCCGCGGCCATTACATTGGGTACCACGCCGTAAAGTCCGAGCCCGGCTCCGAGTATCAGCCCCAGGGTTGCCAGCCACAAGCCGCGGCGTTTGAATTTGCCTACACCGGCTATAACCGTACCCACGAGGGCGCCGCCGCCGAAGGAAGAAAGTATGGTGCCGAAAGCGGTGGCACCACCGACGAAACGGTGCTCCGAAAGCCATGCCAGGCCTACATCCAGCGGCCCTGAAAAGGAAAAATCGATGACCGCAATGGCCAGGATCAAAGCCCTGAGCGCCGGCCTGCCTAATGCATACCTGACCCCTTCCTTTACGTCCGAAAGGATGTTTGCCAGTTTGACCGGCCTTTTCGAAAGGTGGAATTCATCGGCTGAAAGCGGTGCCTTACCCCTGAAACCGGTCATCATTTTGAGACAAACCGCTGCCAGTATGAACGAAACCGAATCTATGCCGAAAGCCAGGTCCATGCCGACCGCTGAAATCAATAACCCCGCCGGCGCCGAGCCGATAAGAAAGGTAAGTTCGTGAGTTCCCCGGAGTATGGCATTGCCCGCTTCCAGTTTGTCCTTTTCCACTATCCTGGGAATGATGGCGTTGAATGCGGGGTGAAAAAAGGAATCCACTATGCCGAAAAGAATGGAAAGCAGATACAGGTGCCAGAGTTCGACGATGTCATAAAACACCATCAGGGCAATAACTCCGACCACAACAGCCCGGCTCAGGTTGGAGGCAATCATAATTCTCCGGGGTGAATAACTGTCGCTCAAAGCTCCGCCGAAAAGCATCAGGATTGCCCTCGGAATCGTGCCTACCATTAAGACCGTACCCAGCGCCAGCCCGGAACCGGTAATCTGCAAGGTGAGCCAGCTCAGAGCGATAAAATGAAACTGGCTGCCGATAAGCGAAACGCCTTCTCCAAACCACAGCAGGCGGAAGTCCCGCTTAAGCAGCGGACTGAGAATAGGGATACGGTTTACCAGCCTGGTGAACGGGTTCTTTGAGCCCTGGTTATCGGTAGATTCAGGAGGCATATATTGTCTTTCGTAATATTATTTCAATTAATAAAAAGCCTGCTTCGGTGAGCCATACGGTTACACAGCCTGCATACTAATCATAGCACAATCGCAAGGCCGGAAAACAAGATCGGGATCCGATAACACGGGTATAAATACTGAAGGCCTCTGAACAGAGGCCTTCATATCAGCGACCGGGCAAACTACCCGGGTGTTTAAAACCCTCAGCCGCCGCCGTAACTCGGCGCGCAACTACTGCCACCCAGGAAATTGAATCCTGAATACACCCGCTCGGTTTCGGCGGAACCGCATATGGGACATTCTACCTTCTCTTCATCGCTTCCCATAGACCGGAAAATATCGAACTTGGTACCGCATTTATTACAACCAAAGGAATATGTCGGCATTCTAAGAACCTCCATAAATACTTTCAAACTTTATATTAGTTTATTATAATATTTTAATATTATAATTGCAAATTCTCCTGATTTATACTATCTGAACGATTGAGTTGCCGGAGGTTTACCTCTATAATACCTGTGGTATCCGGAACCCAACTATCAAGGAGGCGGCTATGGAGTTGATACCGGAGGAAAAAAAGAAAATCTACGAAGAAGAAAAAGCCAGGATAGAAAAGGAGGAGGCCGAAAAAACCGGCACCGCCAGGACCGCCTCGCAGCTGCCTCAAAATGTAGCCGGGCTGCTGTGCTACCTGGCCGGCTGGATTACCGGCATAATATTCCTGATCCTGGAACCCGACAACCGGTTTATCCGATTTCATGCCATCCAGTCCATTATTACCTTCGGTTCGCTGATGATTATAAGCGGACTAATGGGTTTGATTCCGGTTGTCGGCGATTTTTTCAGCGCGGTTTTCGGAATTATCGCTTTTGTCCTCTGGATAGTTCTGATGATAAAGGCCTACCAGGGTATGCTTTATAAACTGCCCCTTGCCGGTGATGTTGCCCTGGCCGCCATGAAGCCTTCGGACACCGGTGGTGAATCCACCCCGACCGGAAAACCCGCCCCTGTACGATCAGAGGACGAGGTGGTAAAACGCAGAAGCCGGGAAAATTACACGCTGGGCGGGCGCATCGGCAGGGTCATCGGTTATTCAATCGCCATTTTGTGGAATATAGCCCTGCTGATATTCCTTTCTTTTTTCCATAAATACATAGCCTGGTATACAACAGAGCCCGATGGAAGTGTCTCCCGCCTGCCGGTTCTGACCGGTGAATATATGACATGGCTTCCTATTTTCATTACGGTAACGGTTCTGTCCATTGCTGCTTATATCACCCTGATAATATACGACCGTTACTGGTTCCGGGAAACGGTAGAAATAGTGGTCAACATACTGGGTGTCGTCGTCATAGCATCCCTGGCTTACATATTCCCGTTCGATTTCAGTGCCGTTCCGGATCCCTCGGCGGCCGATGCATTGAGGATAGGCTTGACTTCCGGCCTGATACTGATAGCCGTCATCCTGGCGGTGGTAGCCCTGGTCCGGTTTATCAAACTGTTGGCTTATGCTGCCAGGCAATGAACCGGATGGCATAAAGGCAGACGGCAGGTCATGAAATATAAGGATCCGGGGAAAATAACTTTCGAAGCCCAAATCCTCGCCGATGCCGGAAGCGGCGGGGCTTATATCGAGTTTCCTTACAATACTGTTGAATTGTTCGGTACTAAGGGTAGAGTACCGGTTAAAGCGACATTTGACGGCATCCCTTACCGGGGCTCCATGTCCGACATGGGAACAGGCAGGCATGTTCTTATCATCGTCAAAAACATTCGGAACCAGCTGGATAAAAAGCCCGGTGACTACGTCGAGGCAGTTATTGAACTTGACAACCAGCCCAGAATTCTTGAAGTACCTGAAGATTTTTCTTCCCTTCTGGAGAAGGAAAAAACAGCCAGGGACGAATTCAACCGGCTGTCATATTCCCACCGGCGCGAATATATCCTTTGGATTAAGGATGCCAAGAAGCCGGAGACGCGCACCCGCAGAATGCTGAAAGCTGTTGCCATGCTCTCGGAAGGCAAAAAACTTCGGTAAACCGGGCTCAGAAAATAAACGCACAAATACTTGAACTATGCGGTTCTACGCAGTAGTGATTGACGGGAATAATAAAAAGTTCTTGCCAATCACTACTGCCCCGAATAAATAAAGCAAGAAGTTTGAAGACATGGACAAACAACAAGAACTTATAGAAGTTAATTATTTACACTTTATAAAAAGGCAATTCGCTAAATGGTATAGCGATATCCACGTAATGGTTGCTCAAATATTCAATGCAATCATCACATACTGCAATACAATTATTGGTGTCCCTTTTCCCGCCCTTGCTTATGGGTATTATGGCAATGTAGTTACTATGGGCTTTACGGTCAACCAGTCTATCCCCACATTTGGCGCATCTGGTTCCCAGTCCATCGTTAGGATATTGCCTATTATCGGCACCAAGTCGCACCCTGCCATTATTGATAATATCCATAAACGCCCCTCCTTAATAAAATGGAAGAAATCAGGAAACTATTATTACGGCTACCAAGATAATAAAGCAATAGGCTTATATATATCCCCCAAAGACTGCTTATACATAAATTCCCCTACTCATGTAAAAAGAGGGATAGTGTATATCCATCCCCCTGCATATGGGATTAAGTATAGCCCATTAGGGCATGATTATACATTACATATTGCTGATATGCCGACATTGCGCCAAGCAAAGCAACTGGCGGAAGACTACTACTACGTATTTACAGAGGTGCGCCCCGTGATTGACGGGTAAACAGTAAGGCTTTATCCTCTAGCAAAAAAGAGGGTAAAGCGGATGGAAAGAGGGTTAAGGGAAGCGTTAGCGGAAGTAGCGATAATGATAGTAGATAATGCGATAGAAATAGAAGTGCCGAAGTGTAAGTTTTGCCAATCTACCTATGTGGTAAAGAACGGCAAGCGTTCCGGCACGCAGTATTATCTTTGCCGTAATTGCAACCGGGGCTTTGTCTATAACAAGGGTTTGCCCCGTATGCGATACCCGATAGATACAGTAGCCAAAGGGGTTTACGATTACTATGCCGGAGTATCGCTTAACAAGATACGGGAAGGCATAGACGCTCAATACAACCTGCAACCTGCCGATAGCGCAATATACGGATGGGTTAAACGATTAACCAGGATAGGACTGGATGAAGCTAAAAAACATACCCCGAAACTGGGTGATAAGTGGGTAGCGGACGAAACCGTTATCAAGCTAAAAGACGGCAAGAAATACTGGATGATTAACGTTATAGACGCTGATACCCGCTTCCTTTTAGTGTCCAGATTATCCAAAACCAGAAGTATAAAAGACATGGTAAGCGTATTTGAAGAAGCCCAAGCAAGGGCGGGAGGTGCTAACCCAAAGATAATATTAACCGATGGATGGAAGGCTTATCTTGAAGGCATAGAGCAAGTATTCGGGGCGGATACCAAGCACATCGTAAGCACGCCTTTTGAGAATAAAGACCTGTCCACAAACGTAGTAGAACGCTGGCATGGGACATTGAAGGACAGATTAAAGCCCATGCGGGGCATGGATAAATCAGACACGCACCAACTTATACTCGAAGGCTTTATCTTCTATTACAACTTCTTAAGACCACATGAAAGCCTTAACGGTAAAACTCCCGCTCAAGTAGCGGGTATCAAGTTCCCGTATAAAAGCTGGTGGGATATTATCAAAAGTGAGATACCCAAAGATAGAGCGGTAATAGTAGTTCCAGTATCTCATACAAGAAGGGCTAAACCAAAGCGTAAAACAAGAACAACTAAACCCCATCAGGGTTTATCTATGGGGAGGCTATAAGTGCGGCGGGGCAAGTGTGAAACAACAGGGAAAGGTGCCGCTTGTCCATTGAAGGCGTCTGGTTATTGTATTGAAGCAAGTATGGCTCTAATTAGCCATACTATTATCAAAACTTCAATAAAGTTCACCAAAGGCATACTGAACTCCTTTGCCCAGAGCGGGCTAATGCTCTTGCGAGCAAAACACTTGCCCCGTATGCCTTTCCCCGCCGCACTAGCAGTCTATCACAGTGTATTGTGGCAACCAATCAATAAAGAGAAGAACCAACTATGCTTATCCGGGTGGCGGGTTTGCCGGCATGACCTCCCGCTGTTGTTAAACTCACACCGGGCTTGTACGGCGATTATGGGCCATCTAATATTTTTTGCAGTTCTACCGGTTGTTCAACCGGCGCAAGACAACTGAAATTCCGGCACACATAGGCGGTCGGCTTCCCCTGAAGCTGCGGTTTGCCCCTGAATATAGAGAGTTCTGATATCAGGCTATGGTCACGGGGGCTGGCCACGACCGCCAGAGTATCAGGCCGATATTTCCGGGGTAATACCCCTGCCAGGCCTATGGTCTCCGGGTCGTCCGAATTTCCAACGATAACCACATCCTGAGACGGCCTTGATTGGTAATCGAAGGCAGACAGCCAGTGGCCAAACCCGAGCGGGTATCCGGCTGCGTGTTCCATTATGGCCGAAAAAGCTTTGTTTGCAATCTTGCGGTAATTCTGGTTGCCGGTTATGGCTGCAACATTAAGAGCGGCGAATGCTCCCGCACTGCTGCCCGATGGCGTTGCTCCGTCCTGAAGATTAACCGGCCTCTTGAAGAGGTCGTTTGAGCTTGTTGGAGCATCGTAGAAAGTTGCCCTGCCGTCATCCCAGAACAACTCGATCATTTTATCAGCCAGTTCAACCGCCGCGCTCAGGTATTCGCTCTTGAGGCTTGTCCGGTTCAGCCACAACAGCGCGTCGATAAACTGGGAATAATCCTCCAGAAAACCCTGGTCAACGGAAGGTGTATGGAGTAATAACCCGTCGTTGTACATTGTGTCCAGAATATGGTTTCCGCATTTTTCAGCCGCTGCCCGATAAATGTGGCTGTTAAAAACCCCAGCGGCTTCAGCCAGGCTTGCCAGCATCATCGCATTCCAGGAGGTGATAATTTTGGTATCTTTAGCCGGCGGCGGCCGCTTTTGCCTGTATTTCAGTAATCTGGCCCTGGCTGCCGGTTCAATTTCACCCGCGCTGGAAGGCAGATTGCCGGTCAGGTGGAGTATGTTCCGGCCATCGAAGTTGCCGTCTTTGCTTATTCCGAAACTGTTTCGAAAAAAATCTCCGTCAACTGCGCCGAGCACTTCCTCGATCTCGCGGTCAGTCCATGTGTAGTACTTGCCTTCTACCCCTTCACTGTCAGCATCCTGGCTGCTGAAAAAACCTCCCGTCGTGGAGTCTGTCATTTCCATGAGTATATATTTAAAGATATCCTCTGCCACAACCCGGTAAAACGCTTCTCCGGTTAATTGAAAAGCATGTACATACGTCCTGCTTATCAGAGCATTGTCATAAAGCATCTTTTCAAAATGGGGAATCTGCCATGCGCTATCAGTCGAATAACGGTGGAAACCGCCCCCCAGGTGATCATATATGCCTCCCCGGTACATAGCTCTTAGGGTTGTTTCCGCCATAGCCAGAGCTTGTTTCCTGCCGGTCCTGTGGTAATACCGCAACATGAATTCAATCACCAGCGGCTGTGGAAATTTGGGGGCCCCGCCGAATCCACCGTTTACCGGGTCAAAGCTTTTATCGACCGCCTGGAAAGCCCGGTTCAGCAATTCAGCAGCAGGTATCTCGGGACTGCCTGCTGCCGCCTGGACATCAATTAACGCCGCTGTCATCTTCTCGGCGGACCGGTATACTTCATCCGGTTGCTCCCTGAAAGCAGCGGCCACGGCTTCCAGCACCTGTTTGAAAGCAGGTAAACCGTGCCGGCTGACCGGGGGAAAATAGGTGCCGCCATAAAACGGCCGTCCATCGGGTGTCAGAAAAACAGTTAACGGCCAGCCCCCATGGCCAGTCATGGCCTGAACAGCTGCCATATAAATACTGTCTATATCAGGCCTTTCTTCCCGGTCGACTTTAATATTGATAAAATGGTTGTTCATTGTTGACGCCGTGTCTTCATCCTCGAAACTCTCGTGGGCCATCACATGGCACCAATGGCAGGCAGAATACCCGATGCTCAGTAATATCGGTTTGTTGAGGGTCCTGGCAGCCGAGAGCGCTTCTTCCCCCCAGCTATACCAGTCCACCGGATTATCGGCATGTTGCCTTAGATACAGACTTGCTGCCCGGGATAAACGGTTCGTCAAGTTGCCTCCTCCTCAGGCTGCCATTCACCTGAAATCTTAAGATTCGGCGCTTAATAAAAACTGCCTGACCGGTTGCGCCTTTATTATTGCGCCCCACCTGTTATTTGACAAGGCATCCCGGGAAGCGGTGCGTTAAAGGCGCTGAGGTTTTTGTATGGGATTTTGAACGGCGCTTTGTTTTCGACAAGACCGGGTGCCTGATATCCAGCTTCAAGCGTGCAGCCGCTCGAATGCTTTCCACGGAAACGGCCGGCCGTGACCGGGATAAACGGTTTTGGCATGAAGCTTCTTGATTGTTTCGACGGTTGAATTCATTTGTCCGGCATCATCTACAATCGACCATACGTCCGGATGCTTGATATCGGCCAGGATGTCCCCGCAGAATAAAGCCCCGCCAAGGGTAAGCACTGCGATCGAACCGCTCGAGTGGCCGGGCAGGTGAAACACCGTGGCGTCCCAGCCGTACCGGTTCAATTCATCACCGTCTTCCAGCAGTATATCCGGTTCGAACCTGTCCTTTATACTCAAGCCCATTACGGATTTCAGCAATGTTTTTACTATTCGACCGGGTGGTTTACGGTTGAAGAACATATCCCCGTCCCTGGTCATCCCGGAGTCGTTGCGGTGCATGGCTATGCGGGCACCAAAACGATTGCGAAGATAAGCCGCGTTGCCGCAGTGATCTTTATCTCCGTGAGTCAGTATGATGAGTTCCAGGTTTCCGGGCAGACAACCGCAGCCTGTCAGTTCTTTTTCAATAAACCGCCTCTTGCCGGGCATTCCGGTATCTACGAGAAAAAAGCGGTGCCCGCTCTTAACCAGGTAGCAGTTTACATTTACGTTAAAGATGAATTTTGTAGAAATGACTTTTATGCCCTGTTCCATGAGCCCTCGAAACCGTGACCGGTTCTATTTATCGGAAAACACCGCCGCTATTCCGACTATTGCCATTATCAGCCCTATTCCCATCAGCATTACCGGAAAATAACCGCTGCTCGAATCCAGGCTCGAAAGATAAGCCAGGATAAAAAGCAAACCGCTGAGAGCAAATGGAGCAACAATTCTAACCGTTTTCATTCAACCCTCCAGTAAGCAGCTTTTTTTCATTATAGCACCATGCTGCTACGGCTAGATAAATGGGTATATAATGAGTCAAAATGGAAAACGAACGCGTCACGAAAATCCGCCAGGAAATTGCCGAACTCAAAGCCCGATGGCCGGCCCATTCCGTTCCGGTGAACATGTGGCAACAGCTGGAAGAGCTGGAAGAAGAACTTGAAGAAGCAAAAAAGAATACTGAGCCGAGAGGATAAGACGGGTAAACAGTGAGGGCCTGTTTTAGCAGGCCCTCAAGTTTTTTCGTTCGGGCCAAATGCCCGCAGCTTAGCAGCCTCAGCCGGAGCTTTCTACATAATACGGGTTTACATCCGCCGGATTATCGGAGGACAACGTAGAACAAATCCTTTTCGGATTTGCTTCCTGGCACCAAGGGCACTTTACGTTGGCATCTACTACACACCCGCACGCAAGAAAATCAAAAACGTGTCCGCATTTTCTGCAAATGTATTCATATAACGGCATCTGTTTTTCCTCCAATAACAAAGGTCGGCGTTTTGACTGGCAGCTTGATGATACTACCACCGTAGGGTTGTTTGCAAATTGCCGGTGAAGCTCAACCGCTTACCGCGTACTGTAAAACCCGATTGATTTCATCGGCCAGTCCGGCAGCATTACCAGGCGAAAGGACGATCCTGTCATAATTCCAACCATTTAAAAATATCGTCAGGTGGCTGGCTTTTAAGGTGGCGCACCAGAATTCCCTGCCTGAAGAGGATTGATAAGTCCCGGCTTTCAGAAGAAAGGGTACATGAGTACCCGGCGAGCGGATTGCCACCATATTCCAGGCAGGCTTATCCGCTGACGCGCAACTGACATTAACCAGCGGGATAGAAAGGGCGCCATGGAAGGACACCCACATCTCAAGGGGATTCAGTTTTATGTGCAGAGTATCCTGTGTCAGCTGTATTTTCATTTCTTTTCGAAAGAAGCGCTCAAGTCGATATTACGGCAGCTTAATATTTTTATTTCGCTTATTTCTAAGCGCTTTCATCCTGTTTTTACCCAGTACGCCCCAGCTCAGCATACCGACAGCCGTCACAACCGCTTCTTTCTCGTCCCCGTCAAGGGAATAGCTGTCGATCATATTTTGTAAGATTATTATTGCCTGTTGGTGTTCCATGGTGTTGCAGGAGTCAGTGTAGCACAAGTGGCACTGGTGTAAAACAAGTATCACTGGTATGTTTCAAAACAGGTGATCTGGGCAAGTTCTTTTCTGGGTTTGGGTGGATATTCACCGGTGGGATATCCCAGCGGGGTCATAGCCACCACCCGGATATTTTCGGGTACGCGTAATATGTTCTTTACGGTTGCCTCGTCAAATGCTCCTATCCAGCAGGTGCCCAGGCCGAGTCCGGCAGCCTGTAAAATCATGAAAGCCAGCGCGATGGAAACATCGACCGTGTATCTGGGTTGGCCGCACATCATGACGGACTGGGATTCGGTAGCGCAGGCTACTATTATCACCGGAGCCTGAGCGATGAAAGTCTGTCCGTTGGCCGCTTCAGCCAGTCTCTGCCTCACAGCTTTATCCCTGACCACAACGAACTTCCACTCCTGGCGGTTGTTGGCGGAAGGGGCCAGCCGGGCAGCTTCGAGAACCTGGCTGAGAACTTCCTCGTCTACCTCCCTTTCCTGGTAGCTCCTGATGCTTCTTCTTTTTTTCAAAGCCATGGAAACGTCCACTGGCATACCCCCTGCAAGCGATATCCGGAATATAATAACAGATTTTCTTATCCCGGGAGGCCTTCAACCCGCCTTCAGAAATAAAAATTCCGGCTTTGCTATAATTTCATAAATCCATGGACCAGACCCGAACCATAAATATCCAAGGAATCGGCCCGGTTTTGTTTCAGCAAAGCCGGCGTGCCAAACGTATTGTTATCACCATCAGGCCTTTCAGCGGCATAAGGGTGGCAGTACCACCGCATGCCACCTTTCAACAAGCCGAAGAGTTTACCTCGAGCAAAAGAACCTGGATAACCCGGCATCTGGCAAAAGCCAGGGAGTTTGAAAATTCGAGCCGGGAACAGGGTAAAATAAACCGGGGTGAAGCCGCAAAAGTGCTCTTGGAACGGCTTGAACACCTGGCCGTAAAACACGGTTTTGTATACAAGCGGGCGATTTTCAGAAATCAGAAGACCCGTTGGGGCAGTTGTTCGGCTAAAAACGTTATCAGTTTAAACATCGCCCTGGTAAGACTGCCGCGGGAACTGGCTGACTATGTTCTTCTGCATGAACTCGTTCACACCCGAATAAAAAACCACTCCGGTGCATTCTGGGCGGAACTGGACAACCTGACCGGAAATGCCAGGCAGGCCCGCGCCCGTCTAAGGAGTTACGGCCTGGAAACGCAGTAGCACACAGCCGCCATCCAGCATCTCGCTTGCCAGCAAAGTCAGCTTGATTTTTTGCTCCGAACCTACCATGGAAAACAGGTTGTACGAGCCTGTACCAACTATGACCGGGTGAACCAGCAGGCTTATCTCATCGATCAGGCCTTTTTCCAGAAGCACACCATTCAAAACCGGACCGGAATCTACCAGGATGGTATTAACCGCATATCTGGTGTTAAGCAGTTCGAAAGCTTCTTCTAAATCCACATGCTCGTCACCGGCAATAAGGTAATCGTAATTCCTCTGCTCAAGGTATTCGATATAGCCTTTGCACGTTTTACGCGAAACAAGTACTACGATGTCACGGCAGTATTCAAAGCTCCTGGCAGTGTGCAAAATACCCTTGCAGGCGCCCGTGGTATCAACGATTACCCAGTAGGGCAGATTAGCCGGCCGTGCCGGCTTTTTTAAATCTTCTTCTCTTTCAGGCGGCAGTTCGCCGCCATACATTTCCACTCCCGTCTTCATGGTCGCTGACCCGATCAGGTGGGCATGGGCACCGTACCGGCCGGCAACTGCATAATGCAGCCCCATATCGACTTCGAAACCGGTAACAGAACCATCGAGACTTACCGAATTATGAATTATTACCCTGAGCTTTTTCATTCCTGCCCTTCTTTTTGCTCGAATTATACCCCAGAATTTGTCTCTTTTGCCCATATCTATTTACCGGCGCCATCGTTATTTATGTCAGATGGAAGAGGCGAGGTCTTAAGGAGGCCATAAAATGAACAAGTTCCTGGCGTTTTTTATCGTGATTCTTCTTTTTGCGACTCTTGGTATACAAACAGGCTGTTCCAGCGCTGAGGTTGAGGCATCTCAGTTCGAGATAGTTGTAGTTCCCCAGCAACTGAACGGCCACTCGATCGCCGGACAACAGGTAGTATTTCTGGTAACGATAACCGATGATGGCAAAACCAGTGCGGCGCCGGTAACAATCTCGGCTTCGGCAGCCGGTGCAGAAATAAACATACTGCACGCTGACATTGTCGAAGGCCAGGTCGCGGAAGTCGTTATTGTTCCCTCTCAGTCAAATGTCAGCAAGTCCCTGGAGGTTACGATAACCGGAAAGCGCGGCAATATCACCAATGTCGAGACAGTAACTTTCAACGTTATAGAGGGCGAAGATGACAGAGGTGAATATGCAACCGAACTGAGAGACAAATTCGTCAGCTGGCTCGAAGCAAATCACCCGGAACTGGGCATAAGCAATGAAACGCAGTGGGCCGGAACCATGGTCAGCCCCGAGTGGTTGATTGTTTCCCATTACCTGTTCTTCTCAGAAGAGTGGGAAATGCATGTTTCCTGGCATATTATGATCGCTCCATACGACTGGGCAAAGATAGACCTGAGGCACCGGTTCGATGAAACAGCGCCATCATATGCGTTCGAGATTTCCTCCCTTTCCGGCAACACGGAGCCTATCGTCATCGAATTGCCGGAAACTGTATGGCGCTAATCCGGATGGCTTCGAACCATTGATAGACCCGGGCAGTCAAGCAGGTGGCAGGTTTACAATCAGACCCGACTTAACCACCGCATTTGAAGAAATCGCGGTAAACCTTGAAATGTTCGGTTTCCTCGAACTCTACCGGCGCTATGGTTTCGGCATCGAAACTGTAAATCCTGGCCTCCGGGCTGGAAAGCAGTATCGGGGAATGGGTGGCTATTATGAACTGGGCATTCCCCGCCCGGGCGTATTTGTGAATTATGTCACGCAGTTTCAACTGGCTTTTGGGTGAAAGGGCAGTTTCTGGTTCATCCAGCAGGTAAAGGCCCTTGATCTTGTAGCGGGCTTCGAAATAGGCTATGAGCGACTGCCCGTGCGACATGGCCTTCAGAGAACTGCCGCCGTAATATTTAAGGATGTCGGGCGTGACAGCCGCACAGCCATCCAGCATTTGGGTAAAATACTCGAATATCTGCGCCGAAAAATAGGCTCCTGGAACCGAACCGTCCGTCCACTCGACATCGATGAAACGGTAGAGCTGGTCCTCGAAAGGATTGTATTGATGGCGCCGGTTTTCTTCGAGCTGCCAGATATGTATGCCGCATTTAAGGCAGATAGCTTTCAATACGGTAGACTTTCCCGTTCCATTCTCGCCCGCGAACAGGGTTACCGGCCTGTCAAGGTCGATCTCTTCGGTAGCACGGAGAATATCAAGGTTGAAGGGGTAGCGGTCGACAGCGGGATAGCAGGCGCTTTTCAGGTTTACTTTTTTTAAATGCACTGGCTGGTTGCTTTCCTTTCCACTGTTTATTAAATTATAGAGTCACCCGCAATTGAAAACAAACAACGCAGGCTTTTATGAAAACCATGTCTTAACCATGCATGGCGGCAAATGTTGTAACCTTGAAAATCTGGTAATATAATCAAATGTAAAAATACCGGCAAATCTGGATACCTGGCCGGATCAGGCAAGCAGAGTGAAACTGGACCGGAATATTTTAGATACCCTGCGGGCAACCGTCATCGTCCTGGTGCTGGCAGTGCTGGCAGTTGCCTGTATCCAGGCTTACATCTCGCTGACTACCAACGAAACAGAACAGATCCACCGCTTTCTCACCATGGCTTCGAATTTGCATGATGATATCGACGGCAACCTGGTCCGCCAGGATGTAGTGGAGCTTATTGATAATGTTTCTGTCGGACAGATTGAGAACGCCAGGGAAATCGAGCTGGCAATTACTCACGGAACTTTCATAACGAAAGCCTACAAAGAGCGTTTTTATAACCTTGTATCTGTTACGGATAATACCCTGACACTGAAAAATTCCCTCATCCGGGAAGGAGGATTCCTGTTGAGCTGTTATCACCATTTGAGGCTAGCGCTGGAGAGCAGGACCGGCGAAGACAACACCGCATTCCTGACTAACGTCGAACAAACCAGGCGCTACCTTGACGATGCCATGGCCCTTAGGAACCAGAACGGGGCGGAGCTGGAACGCTGGATAACTGACATCGAAACCGGACCAGCCGGCTAACCATAACCGCTCCGCTCAAAGGAGGCCCGTATGCTGTATTGCTCTTACCTGGTAACCCCCGGCGGCGAATTGCACACGAATCCAGGACTGGAACGCATTAGAGAGGCGCTCAATTCTAACACCGGGCTTGTCTGGGTTGATTTTATCGACCCGGGCGAACAAGAAAGGGCATTGCTGGAACAAGACTTGAAGTTCCACCACCTGGCGGTCGAGGATTTCATAAGCCCTGCAATCCATCCGCCTAAAGTCGATGATTTTAACGATTACCTGCTGCTGATGCTGCATGGCATCAACTATGCTGTCGAATCCGATATTATCGAAACAGCCGAACTCAGAATGTTTATCGGCCCTCACTTCGTCATTACGGGCCACCACCACTTTCTGTACAGCATAGAGGCTGTAAGAAATCATGTCGAAACCGGCACCGGCTTTTTAAAACAGGGGGCGGATTTTCTGGCTCATGCAATAATCGATGCTTTGATTGACAATGTCCTGCCTACCGTTGACCGGATGGCAGAGGTTTCGGCCGAAATCGAGGACGCAATAATCACCAACCCGGAAAAGTCCTCTCTCGAGGCGGTAATGAACTTAAAAAGGTCGACCCTGCAAATCCACCGGGTAATGGCGCCGCAGCGCGAGATCATCTACCGCATGAGCCGCGGCGAATTCGGTATGATAAAGAAGAAATCGCAGATATACTACCAGGATGTTTATGACCATATCGTCAGGATTTCCGACCTCAACCAGACCACCCGCGAGATTGCCGATAACGCATTGTCGACTTATCTTTCGTCACTGTCTATCAAACAGAATGAAGTAATGAAACTACTGGCGATAGTTGCCGCCGTTTTTCTGCCGCTAACCCTCCTTGCCGGTATTTACGGCATGAATTTCGAAAATATGCCGGAACTCAAATGGCCGTGGGGCTATTTTGCCGTACTGGGTATAATGGCAGCCGCCATAACCGGTTTAGTATGGAAATTCTGGGCAAGCAAATGGATAACTGTAGGCCGGAAAAAAGCCGGAAACGTTTTTGACCTGAGAGCCGGCCACGACAAAGTCAAGGAGTACAACCCCGCCTGCAAAAAACAGTAGATGCCGGCTCTTCAAGAACAACCGCTGCAACCGCCGCAAGAACCGGACGTACAGTTCTTGCCCGAACCAAAACTGAAAGAGGAAAAGACCCGCTCAACCCCTTTTTGCCCGCAGGCGGTGCACTCGATGCCTGCGGTGTCAGTATGCATGGGCAGCAGCAATTCGAATTCGTGGCAGCATTTATTACACCTGTAAGTGTATAGAGGCATTTTTGCCCACCTCCGTTGTTACCGGTTCAATCAATGAAGACGTGCAGTTTTGGGGGGATTAAACTATGGCTGGAAAGGCGGCGGGTCCTGGACCTGGACCTGATTTACATCGCCCTGGCCGTTATCTCCCCTGACTTTGTCGCCACCGGCAAACACGGTCGATGTCGCCGAAATACAAAGAACCGCAACCAGACACAGGGTAATCAATACTCTTTTCATTTCTCCCTCCCGGTACGCAGAGATTATAATGGGTAACACCTTCTAAAACAATAGTACTATCGAACTGAACGCAATACCAACCTGGGCTAAAAGCGCCCTCTGAATATCTCCCCGCATTTGGCACATTTGAACTGTTGCCCCAGCAGCCAAGACAGTTTATCCTGTTTGAAACTGAATTCGTCACTTTTGCATTTAGGGCAGACCAGCCTGGGTTGAAAGGAATCGGACGGACCGTTTTGTGACATCTGAATTCTCCTTTCCGAGATCATAAGGACATAGGCAGCAGAATGTTATCTGAATTGTAACACATTCTCTGCAATGGCAGAGAACTGCCCGGAGCATGTTGATTGCTGCCGCGGGCAGGATATACAATGCTTGGAACAATTAAGGAGGGCTTGCCTTGGTAACCATCAGGCCGGAAACGGATAACGACGTCACAGCTATATATCATATCAATGCCCAGGGATTCGGCCGGGAAAAAGAAGCCGAATTCGTAAACCACCTCAGGGACCATCACGGCGTGACGCTCTCTCTTGTAGCAGAATTGGACGGCTTGCTGGTGGGGCATGCCCTGTTCAGCCCGGCAAAAATCGAGCCGGACGGTTCCGGATTCAATTCGGTGGTGCTGGCGCCACTGGCAATCCTGCCTGAATACCAGCGCCGGGGCATCGGTTCCAGGCTGGTGCGGGAAGGCATAGAACAAATGCGGATAATGGGCCACGATATAATATTCCTGGTGGGACACCCGGAGTATTACCCCAGGTTTGGCTTCACCCGGGCCGGGCGGATGGGGTTTCGCTGTGAGTTCGACGTGCCGGATAAAGCCTGGATGCTCCTGGAAACCGGCAAGAAGGATTACAGGAATTTGGAGAGGACGGTATATTTCCGGCCGGAGTTCCGCGTGGCTATAGAAAACGGTTAACTCCAGCCGGTTATGAGAGGAGCACCATGGATAAGAATTCTTACCGCGATATAGATGAATACATTCAGGCCTTTCCGCCTCACATCCAGGATATTTTGTACAAAATAAGGCAAACCATAAGAAAGGCTGCGCCCGAAGCCACCGAAGCCATCAGCTACCAGATGCCGACTTTCAGGCTTAACGGCAACCTGGTACATTTTGCCGCACACAAAAACCATATCGGATTTTACCCCACCCCTACCGGAACCGAGGCTTTCAAGGCAAAACTGGCACAATATCAAGGCGGCAAGGGTTCTATCCGTTTCCCCCTGGACAAACCCGTACCCTATGACCTTATCGAAAAAATCGTCGCCTTCCGCGTAGCAGAGAATACATCCAAAAGCAGCGCCTGACAGCCCCCGGATGACTCCGGGTAAAATAATGTAACGAATGTTACCGTAATACCCGGCTGCCGGTGATATGCTGGCAGTTATCAAGCTGTAATGAAGATCGATGCAACCTCCTGCGTAAAAAACCTGGTATCCGCAGTGCTGGTTATTTGTGCCGGTGCCGGATCTCTTTCGTGCGGTAAAACATCCTACCCTGTCCCGGCATTCGAACAAGCACCACCGGTGCTTGAAATACAGGCGTTAATCAGCGAGTATGCTGCCGACCCGAGCACCGCCGCCACAATGTACGAAGGTAAAACGTTTCTTTTCCCCTCGGTGGCGGTGGACCAGGTGAAAAACCTGCGAACATTGCCGGGAGAAGAGTACATGTCCGGCGAACTGTTTGCCGCATCCGGTCAGGCCAGGTTCTACCCTAAATATTTACATGACCTGGATGCAATCGGGCCGGGTTTTGTGATGGACATTACCGGTGAGGTAAAGGGCTGTGCCGGCAGTTATTACTCGATAACCGACTGTACCTACTGGGTACTGGAAGGCGGCACACTGCCCCCTCCCAGCGGCTACTAGCCCGTTTGTTTCTGCCGGTGGGCAAAAATACTCCACCCCTGCCGGCTCAAACGTTCGACTGCAAACCAGCATTCGCTGCAACAAACCGGGCAAGCCGGGCACCCTCAGCTGTGTGGCTCAGAGTTATGCCCGGCTGCAGGCACCGCCGGAAACCCGTTCAGAAGAGGCTGTCTCCCGCAGAATGCTATCCCCTGGGAACAAGCACCGGGTTGTCGGAAACTACGTGGCAGTCGGCACAAATGTTGGGGTCTTTTTCCCATTGCTGGTGCAACGGCGGAAAGCCATGGCAGGAAAAACATACCGCTCCGCCCGTCTCCGATATCAACCCCTGAATATACGGGTTGCTCGGGTCGACGATCAGGTAGACGTGGGGAATCTCCGGAGCCGTCGTGGTAAAAGTAACCGGTATTGTTGTGGTAGTACCGCCGGGGGCGGGAGTGACGGTAGTGGTCAAGCCGCCATCGGAACAGGAAGCCATGAGTAGGGAGCCCAGGACCAGGACTGCCAGGACCAAACCGGTACAGGTGAGGGTCTTCATAACCAACCTCCTTGTTCACCGGTGAAAGTAAACAAGTGCAGAATATCACTCTTTTGAAGCGCTGTAAATACCAATTTGATAAATTTTTATAACAAATTCAGCCTCGCCGGCATTCACCCGGCCCGGCATATTTCGAGTTATGGTAATATATCTACCCAACAGGAGTAGTCTCATGCCACAGGCAACTTTGCAGAAACTTGAAAGAGCTCAAATAAAACAAGCGGCCTTAATGCTGTCGAGGGCGTTTAAGGACGGAATGAGAGAACTGTTTCCCGACGAGCAAGAGAGGCGCAGAAAAGAGCCGGCCATCAGCGAATTTCATCTTCGCTTCAGTTACTCTTACAGCGAGCCCGTGATAACTTCACCCGGATTGGAGGGAATTGCGGTCTGGACACGTTCCGACCGGCTTAAGAAAAGGACGCTCTGGAGCATTCTCTTGTCCGGTTGTGCCCCGCTGGCATTTCGAATAGGCGTTAAAACCATCAGAACAATGAACGCCCACGATGCATACACGCTGCAAAAGCACAAAGAGCTGGTCCCGGGCAGGCACTGGTACCTGGCGGCACTGGCAGTCGACCCGGTTCACCAGGGCAAGGGTTATGCCAGCCGTTTGCTGAAAGACGGACTGCGCCGGATAGACGCTGAAAATCTACCCTGCTACCTTGAAACGGACGGGGAGAAAAACGCTTTGATGTACCGCCGCTTTGGTTTCGAGGTCATAAACGAGTTCGTTGCCCCGGGTTCGAACGAAGTTACCATCGCCATGCTGAGAAAATCCCGACAGGCTTAAACACATTACCGCCGCACCGGCGGTGCTTAATTGGCTCAGCCGACGCCGAAAAACGACCACAGTTCATCGATGGCCACCTGGTATATACCTTCAGGGCGGGTGTCTATCATCAGCTCGAACGTGATAACCGTGGTTTCACCCGGATCAAGGGTTATATGCCGGGTCTGGTATTCCTTCCAGTCGATATACACGGTAATGTCCCGGCCTGCCGGCACGGTTCCGGTATTGGCAGCTTCAACCGTGATAATGATGTCTTCGCCGTATTCAAGATTTTTGATATCGCAAAACCCGGACTGGTCCACGGTTTCGACAACCAGGTTCGAGAGAGCGATGTTCCCATCCGGTATGTTTTCACCGGCAGTGTAAGCACCCGGCTGCAGCAATCCGATGGCGCCGCTGCATCCGGCGAGAAGTACAAGGGCTGTAGTTATGATCAGTATTGTTTTTATCTTCACGTTTTTCCCCGGAACAGACCGGCTGCAAATTCAGATTGCACTGGCAATATAAAACATCATGCCGGTTCTTGATCATATTATCGCATACGAACTCTTATTCAACAAGTTAAACCCTCAGGACTTTAGCGTTTGTATCAACCCGGACTTGTAACTTTATCCGGGCGGTGGTTAAATTAAGTTCAAGGTATAACACCATAAAACAAGGGAGGGGGAATTATGCCGCAACAGGAAAAGTCGGACAGGAAACAGGCAGTTGACAACTTTGTCGAGATCTTCACCTCTTTCGGCCAGGCAGTGGGTGAGATTTTCAACGACCCTGCTCTGAAAGAAAAGACACGGGAATTTACCGAGAGCGCTTCTGCTTCAGCCAAAACCCTGGCGAGCCGCTTCAAGGATGAAGAGGTCAAAGCCAAGTTCAGAGACATAGGTAAAGCCGCCCAGGTTTTCGGTAAAAGCGTGGTTGATTCCTTCAAGGACGACAAAGCCGGCAAGAAACATTTTACCGCTGAGGAAGCCAGGCAAATCGGAGAAAAACTGGGCATCGACTGGAGCCGCTTCGACGTCGAACAGTTTCGAACGGGACTGGACGTGGAACTCGAGCACGGCCTTGCGGACCCGGCTACCAATGTCACCAACGATGATCCTGTCATAACCGGCAAAATAGCCCTGGCACACCTGAACGAATTCCCGGATTACTACACACGGCTGGAAAAGATGGAAAGGAAAGCCGGAGAAAAAGAATAAAAACACCACTTGGCAATCGTTGCATTATTGTGTTTACGCTGGCTGACAAGAGCTTGCATATTGAACAGGATGGTTCTATAGAATGAACAAAAGACCTTCGCGGCCATTCGAACTCTGGTTATTGATTATCTCTTTAATTATTATTGGAATATCAGGCCTCATAAGCGGCGCGCTGTTTATCCTGTCTCCCGATGGGCAGTTAATGGGCATGTCCCCGGACCTCCTGACCGGGTCTCCGTTCAAGAATTTCCTGGTACCCGGATTAATATTGTTCTTATTCCTCGGAGTGTTCCCCATTTTTGCCGGGTATGGTTTAATACAACGGCCCGGTTGGCGCTGGCCAAACGCTGTAAATATCTGCTGGCGGTATCACTGGTCATGGACGGCTTCCTGGGCCGGGGGAGTCATAATCCTTATCTGGCTGATTGTTCAGACCAGTATGCTGGGATATATCTTTTTCCTCCAGCCGGTTATGGCCGTCTGGGGAAGCGCCATCATTATTCTCGCCATGTTGCCACGGGTTCGAAACTATTACATTTCAAAGTGAACCTGAGGGCTGTTCCGCGTGGCAGTTTAAAGGCTCGAAATCCAAAGCCAAGTGCGGGGAGGCAAAGCGTGAGCTCCGTCGAAACTGTAATGAACAAACTCAAGAGTATGGCCAGACCCGGCAGCCTGGAAGGAATGGCCAGGTATGGTATGTCCATTGAAAAAAGACTGGGTGTGCCGGTTCCTGAAATGAGAAGGATAGCCGGAGAAACGGGCAAAGACCATAACCTTGCCCTTGCACTGTGGAAAACTGGAATAGCCGAAGCGCAAATTGTAGCCGCTCTTATCGATGAGCCGTCTGAATTGACAGGGGAACAAATGGATGCCTGGGCAGGGGATTTCGATTCCTGGGACGTTTGCGACCAGGTGTGCATGAACCTGCTCGATAAATCACCTCTTGCCTGGCAGAAAATCGAAGACTGGGCGCATAGTGATGCTGAATTCGTGAAGAGGGCGGCTTTCTCCCTGATAGCCTGCCTGGCTTGGCATGATAGAAAAAGCGAAGATGACAGGTTTATCGGCTTATTGCCGCTGATAATAGATTGCGCCTCTGATGAACGCAATTATGTTAAAAAAGCAGTGAACTGGGCGCTAAGGCATATCGGCAAAAGAAATTTGAACCTGAACAAAGCTGCAATCAAATGTGCCGCCAAGATCAGGAAAATCGATTCCAGGGCTGCCCGCTGGATAGCAGCCGACGCTATCCGGGAGCTCGAGAGTGAAACCGTCCAGAAGAGACTGGCCAAAAATAACGGCGGCAACCGATTTTAAAATCTATTTTCCCGGCAGGTTTCCGGCAAAAGAGACACCGAGCTGGAGCATTGAAAACAGCCCCTCGTCCGTCTCTACGTAGTCGGGTGAAATCATCAGCCAGCCTTTCATAACTTTTCCGGTGATATCGAAAGGCAGTATATCCTCGTTTTCCAGCAGGCCTTCTGCTTTTTCCGGCGAAGTGCGGACTATCAGATATTCCCGGTGAATTCCGAAGCACATGTTGCCGTTAAGTAGGTAGCCGACTCCTCCGAACATCCTCTTCTTGTCCAACTGTGGAAATCGGGCTGCCAGCTTGTCTATCCGGTATTCCAGGTCAACGTTGTAAGCCATGTGTTTCAGTATAGCAGAATTGTAAAGTGGTGACGGCTGGATTTACCGGTTCAAATCCGGCGAAGCTGGTAAACAACCTCGCTGCCTGCCCTGGACGTGAACTCAAATCCAAGGCGTTCAAACAGTCTGCGGGATGGGATATTATCACGGTCGATATTGGCGGTTATTATCTTTTTCTCCAGGGTGTTGAAAAGATAGGAGATAACCACCCCAAGGCTCTCCGAAGCATATCCCTGCTTCCAGTATTCTGGTGCTAAAGTACAACCGATTTCGGTTTCATTCGAATTATCGAGGAAGTGTATACCGATATCGCCGACGTGTTTATTGCCTTCCTTATGAAATAAACCCAGCTGGTACCATGTATTCCTGACATTCAGTTCAGGTGAAATCGACTTAAGAAAGTCGACTGCGTCTGCTGTATTTTTTGGCAGGAACGTCTGGAAGCGGGAAACCTCATACAGTGACCGGTAACTGAATAATGATGCCGCATCTTCAACAGTCAACGGCCTGATTCTTAACCTTTCGGTTTCAAAATGGATGCCGTCCATGCTTAATAGTATAACCGAGTTATGAAAATAATAGCAGTGCCGGTTAACAACCCGCCGCCGTCATCGATTGGCTCCTCGAATGGACAGCCACCACGGGTGAGCCGGCTCACATATTGACAATCAGGGGCATTATTAATAAAAAAGAAGGGGTTGTTTCCAAACCCCTTCTTCATAATACTGCGCAATCGGTTTCCGGTTATTTTTTACCCATCAGCACCAGAACGCCGTAAACAATAAGGAAAATGCCGATGATCCAGGAAACGATAGACGGGAGACTTAAAAACGGCAGGATCAGAAAACCAGCTACAATACAAACAATACCGACCACCATTTTGTTGGAAAAGATGTCCATCTTGCCCTCCTGATTAAATTTGCCATGAGAATAGCACCATGTTCCGCCCCAGTCAATATTTTCAATCGGTGACTTCTGTCTATTTTATTGACATCCCTTTTAAGTATACGTATATTATACGTGTAATGAGGAGGCCTATGCACAAAAAATTGACCGTGACGATTGATGAAGAAGTTTATGAAGGCCTTCACAAATTTATCGGGCCGCGGAAAATAAGTAAATTTATCGAAGAACTGGTCAGGCCTCACGTAATTCCCCCCAACCTGGAATCGGCTTATGCCCAAATGGCAAAAGATCAGGAGAGGGAGAAAGAAGCCCTGGAGTGGGCTGAGTTGACTTTCGGGGATATCAGGCATGAGACGGTGTGAGGTCTGGTGGGTTAGCTTCGATCCTTCCATCGGCGGGGAAATCAAGAAAAAGCGGCCGGCAGTAATTGTCAGCAATGATGCTGCCAACAAGTTTTTAAACAGAATCCAGGTGGTTCCCCTTACCTCAAAGACCGAGCGGATCTACCCCAGCGAAGCTGTTGTGGTATTCCAGGGTGAAGAAAGCAAAGCCATGTCAGACCAAGTGGCAACTGTAAGTAAAGACAGGCTCATTCAGAGAATCGATAGTATTTCCCAGGAAGACATGCGCAAGGTAGAGGCAGCTATCAAGCTGCAGCTTGATATCCGGTGAAACCGGTTCATCCCGGCATCAGTTAGCAGCTGGAGCCGGATTTTAACCAGTAGCCGGGTGCATTACATTGTCAATGCCGGGATAAGAAATTTTCAACCTCTTTGATAAAATATTTTGTCCCGGCATCTATTCGCTTTGTCAGGGCATCCAGATCGGTAAAATCCGGCCGGTCAACCAGGGTATGTTCAACGATAGAATCCGTACCCTTGGTTGTTGCCGGAACACGGAATTGGCTGGGGCCGATTTCTTTGAACAGTTTCCAGTATTCTGCCTGAATTTTCCTGTTGGCCCCTGCCAGCCAGACTTCGAACCTGAAGGCTTCATAGTTAAAAACAACAGCGATTTTCAGATTTTTATCTTTCAATGATTTCGGAAAAAGGGGGAAATAGGTCATATCCATATATCCCTGGTACAGGCTCCCCGGTGGAGAATATTCAGGGTAGTGGCTATTGAAATATATTTTCAAGCCCCTGAAATATTCCATTAAACCCTTATATGCTTGTTGAATGTAACCCCTGTCGATCTGTTTTTTGTATTCATCCATATACTCTTTGAATGATTCCATATGTTTATACTCCATCAACAGCTCAACATTTCCCTTTTTAGCCACCGCTGCCAAGCCAGTATATCAGAAAATATAGCCTGAAATTGATATCAGCCCCCCCTGGGGCTAGCAAGGCAGCCGACCTGCGTGTATGCACTTGACACGCCGCAAATTTTGTTATATGTTTAAGACATATATATGATAATAACTAATTTATCAGTTGGCAGTTTGCATGCATAACCGTCATCTCGGCGGGGAATTTCATTTCTGCGGGCACCACACCGGCAGGATGCGCGGTTTTATTCAACCCTGGTTGCTTATGCTTCTGAGAAACGGCCCTGCTCACGGCTACCAGCTTCTCGACGGGCTAAAACAAAATGAAGATACCCGAGATACCGACCCCGGGCATCTATACCGCACCCTTCGACACTTCGAAGAAGAGGGATTAGTTAGATCTTCATGGGATATGGATAGCCCGGGCCCGGCCCGCCGGGTATATGAAATTACTGTTGACGGGCTCGAATACCTTAAAGCCTGGGCCGAACATATTCGAAGTACGCGCAAACGGCTCGATCAATTACTGGATATTTACGACTTAAATTCGAAAAAATAGAATACACGGGAAAGGGGGTGAACGGAATGTTTGAACACAACAGGTATTTTGGGCATCACGGCCAGGGTGATTGTTGCCATCACGGCAATTTCCGCCATCATCAACATCACCATTTTCATCGCAGGTTTATGACTCGAGAAGAAACAATTTCACGGCTGGAAGAGTATCTGGGAGAACTGCGAGCCGAAGCCAAAGCAGTCGAAGAACACCTGGCAGAATTAAAAAATGCCGCTTAGCCTGGTATTTTCCACAACTCAATAACACCAGTGCCTGCCGGATAAACTCGCTTAAATAAAAGGGTAAGCCTTTATCAGGCTTACCCTTTTATTTTCACATTACCAGAAAATTCGCACTATTCTGCATATGCTGATCAAAACGGAAAAGACAACAACTAACTATTTTATGAATATAATTTCATTGAAATTCATTGCATGCATACCAGGTTAGGAATATAATCGAATATCAGTTATCTAATATCGATAAGGAAGATCAGCTGTATGAATAAGATATCAATAAGCCTGCTGGGTATTTCAGTATTAATATTTCTATTACTCTCCGGCTGCACTACTACCAATAATTATATTGATAGAACCGTTACTAAAACAATAACATCTACGGTAACCAGAACCGTGACACAATCATACAGCGGAATAACAACTACTGCTAACCCGCCAGCACCTTCGACCTCTGCCGCTCCAAATACAACAACGAGCTCACCGGCTGCGCCTGTCTCTTACTCAATTGGCGAAGCGCTGGCTCAAGATCTAATATCGATTAAGGTTAATGGCTATGCCGGAACTTCTTTTCTCGGGGTATCCTCCGGGGATGTCATAGCTGTAAGCTTTCTGCGACATGTGCCTCAAACCCTTAACATAATTGTCCCTATGGGAACTACGCTGATCTGCGACAATTCAGAAACCCAGAACATGGTTATCTTGAGCCTGAAAGGGCGCGACCCTTCTGTGTTGGGGTATTACCCGGTAGATGAGATTATTCTAAATAAAGATGAATGGCAGAATTTCCTTTTTGAAGCATATTGCATGAACATAAACAAAGATAATATCCACAACAGCACCACCTTCTCCGTTGGCGACCTGGCTTCAGAGAATATCATAGCTATTCTATCTGAAGCCCGGGAGATTGGCTCGGAAAAAGCGTCCGTCAGCGCGATCCAGATTGCACTGTGGGCCCACATTGACAACCCGTCTTTCGATGCAATACAAGAGAGGTTCAATATCGATCAGGAGACGATGGCTGCTGCGTGGGATATCCTTGACGGGGCGGGGCTGAATCCCGGTTCCCTAGGTTTGTTTGTTGGCTATACACCTGGCTAAGCAGCCTTCAATAATTTCAAGAAAGAAATAAATCATCAAGAAAATGGCAGCGGCTGGGTTTGAACCAGTGACCAAGGGCTTATGAGTCCCCAGGGCGAGATAGTTGTATAAGATACCTTAAGCAGTCGCATTGTCTATGCACTAACTAATGTTTATCCCACTCTTTCCAATCTATTTCGCGGCCCGGGTATCCTGGGTTCCTGAACGGCCAGAATTCCTTAATCCACTTCTTGACAGCCTCAAAAAGATGAACGTCTAATCCTTTATCGACTTCACTTTCTCTTACCCACATAATGATTTTACAATCGAAACCACTCCTATCAGAAGGATAGATATACAGGCAGCCTAAACACAACTTCTCATCCAAACTCATTACCGTGTAAGCAAAGGACGTCCTGTTCTGAAATTCTTTCTGATGCCACCCCAGATCAATCAGGTCCTGTTCAAGCGTTAAATCACTGCCGGGCCAGTCGCTGCCCGGACCGAAGGGCTTGGTTTTTCGGAGATGATTGATACTCGTAATAACTGCATCGTAGTCTTTGACAACGTCATTTACCGTCAGGCATCTTGCAAAAATCCGATCCGTTCTCAGGACTTCTGGTACAACAAATTTTTCAGGAACAGCCAGTTTTTTCATTTTAAAATACCCCTTGGCTGATAGTTCAAGGGTGGTTTCAGTACTGCTAACACAACTGTTTAAGAGCCCGGTTGACCGCTTCCAGGTCAAAAGCCTCCGGATCGAACCCGCCGCCAACCCACTCCAGCAGAAATTCATGCTCTTCGTGATCGGGGTCGGCAAGCGCTTCCAGCAGGTCTTGATACCCGTAAACCCCGCCGCAGTCTTCAGGAGGGCAGGCTCTTTTGCCGCCAATGCAGGCAATGTTTTCGCCCGGTGTGTTTTCCACCGTGCCGAGCAAGGTTATCTTATGGCGCCAGTTGTCGCCCATGTCGTAATCATACCAAAAGGATTTTACCCCCGAGCCGAACACGTCTTTAAGCTTTACATGCCGGTAATCAAAGACTTCGGGGTCCCATTCTGGGTCATATTCCCCCCAGGACCTGCCATCAATTTGAAACAGATGCAGGTGGGAATTGGTCCAACCCATGGCGATTTGCAGGATCCTGTGGAACCGTGCCAGTCTTGTCTGGGGTCTCACCCTGAGAATGCGCCATATCGGCGGTTTGATGCCAGTTAGCTGAACTTTGGTTTCATAAAGCATCGCTACACCTGCTGTTTATCTTCTTCGGAATTATTTTACACTACTCCATCAGGGCATAACAGGTGGGTGTAAATTAAACCGTCACAGTGGGCGCATTTTCGCCTTGACATTCAAGCAGTACGTCAGTAAGATAGTAGGAAAGTAGGACGGCAGGAGTGATTGAATGTCCGAACTAATACAGATACGCAGGAAAGCACAGCTGACCTTGCCTCTATCGGTAAGAAGGGAGCTTGGTATCGAAGAGGGTGACTATATGGATGTACAGGTAAGGAACGGCGAGATTATCCTCAAGATAAAGAAGCTGATTGATAAGGACCAGGCCTGGTTCTGGACCAATCGCTGGCAAAAGGGAGAGAAAGAAGCGGAGGAAGACATCCTCGCCGGGCGCATTCGTCGCTTCCCCGATGCCGAATCAGCCATGGCACATCTTCACGCCCAGGCTGATAAACAGCAGGGAGAGAGCGGCGAGACAAGCGGATAATGCCTGTCGAACTCACCGAGCGGTTCATCAAACAATACGGCCGGCTTCCCGGGGCGATACGGCAAAAAGTGGATAAAGCGCTCATTCTGCTTGATGCCGACTTCCGCCACCCGGGGTTGCGGAGCCACCCGGTGGAAAGCGCTCCCGGAATTATCGAAGCTTACGTTGATCAAAAATACCGCATGACATTTGAGCGCCGTGGCGATATTCTCATAATGCGCAACGTCGACAATCATGATGATTGCCTGAATCAACCATAGTGGCAGCGACTGGATTTGAACCAGTGACCAGGGGTTTGTGAAGCTGAATTGATTGAATGTGTCCCGGGCATGTTGTATTATTGCCTTAAGTCCGAAAACAGCAGGGAGCGCCAAATGACCAGAGACGAAGCCAGGCAGGAAATAGAAAAGCTTGTTGAGAAATACAAATGCCTGAGCAATAAGGATGTAAAAGGTTACAACGAAGCCAACACCAAGCAGGCTTTCATCCTGCCGTTGTTTGCCGCCCTGGGCTGGAATATTTACGATACAGCCGAAGTTGCCCTGGAAGAAAACGCCTCGAACGGCAGGGTAGATTTTGCATTCAAGATCAATAATGTTGCCCGTTTGTATGTAGAAGCAAAAAAACTGGGCGCAGACCTTACCAGCTCTGACTATATCAAGCAGGCAGTAACCTATGCCTACAACAACAGCGTGACCTGGGCAGTACTGACCAACTTCACCGAAATCCGCCTCTTCAACGCGCAAAAAAGCTGGCCGTTCATATCCCTTAATTATGAAGAATATGTCAGCAGTTTCGACAAACTGTGGTTGTTATCCCGCCAGTCCCAGATGGATGGCCTTCTGGACAAAGAAGCCACCCAGTACGGCGCTCTTCCTCCTCTGGTTCCAATAGAAGAGAAGCTGTTCAAACAGCTCCAAAAGTGGCGGGAAGCGCTCTACAACGAACTGTTTCATTACAACGAGTGGCTCGAACCGGAACATAGAGACGAAGTAATAGAAAAGCTTTTCAACCGCATGATCTTTATCCGGACTGCTGAAGACAGAAACCTGGAAGAACATAAACTGCTCGCCGCGGTCCACCAGTGGAAAAACAACCACCATAAGAAAGGCGAACTGACCGCGGCCCTGCATGATATTTGTATTTATTTCAACGGCTACTATGACAGCGACCTGTTCAAGCAGCATCTGATAGATGACAGCCGGTTATATATCGACGAGCACCTGTACTCGGATATCATAACCGGCCTTTACGATATTCCCGGCGGCATGGCAAGTTATGATTTTTCCCTTATTGACGCAGATGTTTTGGGAAGGGTTTATGAACAATACCTCGGTTACGTTTCCAAACACGTAGCGGCAAGAGTTAAGACAGAGAAAGCCAAAGAAGCCCTCGGATATGGATCTGCCTCCGATTATAAACTCATAGAAAAGAAGAAGCACCGTAAAGACCAGGGCATTTACTACACTCCCAAATTTGTCACCGATTATATCGTGAAAGAAACAGTAGGGCGTTTCATCCATGAACACAACCACAACGAAATCATGAACATGAAAATACTTGACCCGGCTTGCGGTTCGGGATCCTTTCTTATCCGGGCTTATGATGAACTATTGAATTATTACGCCGATCAAAAGGGTAAGGCCGCTTCACAGCTCGACCAGTTCGAGCGCCTGCCGGTTCTTACCCAGAACATATTCGGCGTAGACCTGGACCAGCAGGCGGTAGAAATTGCACGGTTGAATTTGCTGCTGCGCGCCCTGGCAAAGAGGGAAATACTGCCGCCGCTGACCGAAAATATTAAACGCGGCAACTCCCTCATATCCGGCGCTGACGAAGAATTGGAGAAATATTTCGGTGCCAACTGGCGGGATAAACACCCTTTCAACTGGGAAACTGAGTTTAAAGACATTATGGAAAGCGGCGGGTTCGATGTGGTGATTGGTAATCCGCCGTATGGCGCTGAATTTGATGAACAAGATAGGCACTACCTTGAACAAAATTACCCTTATAGTAGCGGCAATAAAAACAGCGCGATGGTATTCATAGAAAAAGGATTACGATTGACTAAGGAAGGGGGATACTTCAGCTTCATTATCCCCAAATCCCTGGCTTACTCGCAAAAGTGGTCAGCAGGGAGGAAATTGTTACTAGATAATCTTGGGAAAGCCTATGATGCCAGCAAAGCATTCAGAGAAGTCCTTCTTGAACAAATGGTCGTAGTTGTTTCACAAAAGTTTTCCCGTAACCACTATTACGAAGCAACTTATCTCAAGAAAGACGGCGCAATAGAAAAGGTACAAATTGATAAGGCAATTGCAAGTACCACTGATACAATTCTTCTTGGGATATCAGAAAAGGAACTGGAAATTTTTCATAAGTTAACTACATCGAATTATTTTATGAAAGACATTAGTAAAACCGCTAGAGGGCTTCCTTTTCAAAAATATCTAATCAAAGACCCATGTGGAATACCAGCATATCGCGGGGACAATATCGGCAGATACATATTGCATGATCCGGCAGAGACTTTACCTGAAGCTATGCTAGCTGGAACTGACAAGAAAGTCTCATATTTGCGCCAGAAAAAAATATTGTCTCAACAAATAATCGCTCATGTTACGCAGCCACGCGACCACATAATTCTAATGTCTACGCTAGATACGAGCGGCGTAATTACGCTAGACACCGTACAAAACACTATTCTTACTGATAGCAAGTACGACTATTTATTTGTTACCGGATTGTTAAATTCTACCCTCTGGTCCTGGTATGCTTACAAATTTATCTACAGCAACGCAATAAGAACTATGCATTTTGATGAATACTATGTTCATAAATTCCCATTACCCCGCATCAACTTTAATAATACTATGGACATAATGAAAATAAATAAACTCTCTTCATTAGTTGAAAATATAATAACGCTCAAGAATAAACTTACCTCAATCAGAAATGACTACTCACACGAAATGGATGACGTTTCCAAAGAGATCGAAAAAACAGACAAAAACATTGACACACTGGTATACGACATTTATAACCTAACCGAAGACGAACGCCTGCTAGTGGGAGGCAAGAAGACAGGGTTAATATAACGCAGTTTACTATTTAGAATCATCCTATCCCCTCCCTCTAATTTCCAGAATTGCTTTCTCATTTTGATGATTTTTCAGCTTTGAATGAGACTGGAAGGGATATCCGAAATATATGAATTAGTTCAAAATGAATATTGACTTGGAGTACTTCTATTATCAATAATGTCTTAATTTGACGGGCGACTATAAGCATATTCCAAAACTATGGGGGCGAAATGTTGACAAAACTCGACAGAATGAACAACGAATGGAAAGCCTGCATGGAAAATGCCCGTCATTTCAATGACTTGTTAATAAGGTTTCGCATGTTGGGTCTTCCAATGGTAATTACTTTAGCAGTTGCTGGAATTGCGGCAGGAGCATTCGCTCAAGACATAATGCTATTTAAGTGGGCTTTACCCTCTTTCACAGGAATATTGGCTATTGGAAGTATCGTAGCTGTTGTATGGCATACGGTAAAGAAGTGTAAAAATAAAACCGACACGGAAAATAGAGAAAGAGATAAATGCCAAGAACCTCCTTTAAGCTTTGAATGGCTTGAGCTGATTATGTGGTTGATCCTTATTGCTATCCTGGTAGCTTTTACAGTGATAAATTTGAAAGGTTTTACCGAAACAGGAAAAAATGCCGTTTCGGTAACAAGCCTGGCTCTTCTTGCCTCTGTCATTCTCCTACTATCGCTGTATTTTATGGATAGATTTTATTATTATAAATTGCTTATCGGAGCAGTGAGCAGGCTGACTACTCTAGAGGACAAACTAAGATATAGTGTAACGGCAAGAACTACTGAATTCATGCCAAGGCAATATGCTACAAATATGGTTTCTAGCTTCTACTGCATTCCTGCAATAGTGCTATTAGCATTTAGTTGCTTGAGCGTGTAAATCATCTAATGGAAGGGTTCATATTTTGAAAATTGCAGTAGACATCGATGGAGTTATTGTAGATCTAGTTAGCGTAATGTTGCCCCTGCTATCGAGGAGCTGTAGAAGAGAAGTAACTCATAAGGACATAGTACATTTTGATATAGGTAAAGCATTGAATATCCCGCAAGAAGAAATGGGAAGTGTATGGGAAGAGATTTGGAACGGAAACTATATAATAGATGCTCCATCAATACCAGGGTCGATAGAAGGCTTGAAACAATTGAGGAAACATGACCTGTATATCAATACTGCCAGGCCGAACCTAGAAAAGGTTTGTACTGACACAAAAACTTGGTTTGATGATAGGAATCTAGATTGGGTTAATATCGTATTCAACAGGCAAGGCGAAAAGCATTTGTTCGATACGTATGATTATTTTGTTGAGGATAATCCATCGCAGGCCATAAACATCGCCAATACGGGAATGAAAGTGTTATTGTTTGAACAGCCATGGAATAAAAATGTAGTAAGTCATAACAATTGTATTTATGTATCTCATTGGCAAGATATTGTGCATATCATTGACTCAGAGAATCACTGATTTATCTATTGAATTTTTCCACCGGTAAATACGTCTTGTGTGCTTCAGTTCTATATTTATAACATATAGCAACGCATGTTATAATTGATTTGGAGGCAAATGTGGCGAATAATAAAGATATTAATAGATTTAATAATGATTTAAAAGCTTTCGGCCTATCAGCAGCCGGGCATGTTCCTGGGCTCGGAAAGGCACTCGCTATTAACGATACTATTCGAAAAGGCAAACGCCTCACAAAATCCGCACCAAGAGCTTTTAATGCTTTTCAGCGTAAGACCAAGGCTAACATTAAACGTAGGCTAAGGAAGCTACTTTAGTTCTTATCCCGTCCTATCCACCGGTGAATACGCCTTGTGTGCCTCAATAGCATCATAACACCCTACCGCCTGACAATACCTGTTAGTCATCATAAGGGTTGTAAGCCATAGGGGCCTCTGAAGCAACAGCTAGGTTCCTCCATTTCTGAACCACCGAGCAGCAAGTATATGCTGGGGTCAAAATAATAAAGAATTTCCTTCTCGTTTGATTGCGTGCGAGTATAGTCCTCTTTGGGAGAGGGTCAATAGGGATGTGAGAAAGATTTTAGAAAATATATTTACAAACATAATTGCCATGTTATAATCAAAATATTATTAAACAAGAATTATTAGGAGACGGTAATGGCTAGGAAAATTAGAAAGGATATCACCGGCCCGGGCATGGCAAGGCGGCTTGAGGGGAAGAGTAATGCTAGGAAGATCAGGAAAGACGTTACCGGCCCGGGCATGGCAAGGCGGCTCAAGAAAAATACAGGATAGGACAAGACAATATGAGCGATATTACTTTGCCTGCGATAATAGATAATAGCATGCCAGCTTTAACACAGTTAACGGCTGCTCTGGGAGTGCCGCGCACTATACTAGCCAGCGATGATGAAATTCGGCGCACATGGGAACAATTACCTAGATTGATAAACCAGATACCTCCTGAAGTTCGCAGTGAACTTCATGCAAGAATGTGTATTGCCGTTGCCACAGGATTATTCGACGCTTCTATCAATTATGCTTGGAACTCGGCAATACTGGCTTTACGTGAAAAAGTTCGTAATTTCGGAGTGCACATTGTACCACAAATCACAGGAGATCCTTTCAATGAGCAAAAACTGCTAGACCTTTCCGATTCGCTACTTATACAATTATGTCTGAGCCTAAATCTTATTAGTGAAGAAGCTTTCTTTTTTTTAGGCCAGTGCCGCGACGTAAGAAATAGTTTTTCTGCAGCTCATCCACCCATGGGCACTATAGATGATGCAGAATTCATAGTGTTTTTAACTCGTTGTATTAAATATGCTCTCTCTGATACCTCCAATCCAAAGGGTGTTGATGCACAAGCTTTAATTCAATCAATCAAAAGCGGGCTGCATAATCCAGAACAAACACAAGAATGGCTAGAAAGAATCAATGCAACACACGAAGCACAACAAGATCTTATTATCTTAATGTTGCATGGAATATATTGTGACACGACGTCACCGCAAGATACTCGCAATAACGCCTTAGCGATATGTACTGGTTTCGCTTCAAAACTATCAACTACAACTCAATCTAACCTAATAAACCGACATTCGGATTACACAGCAGCTGGTAAAACTGAACAGGCTCAATTGTCCCAACAGCTCTTTGCTCGTTTAGGGCTGCTAGGATTATTATCTGAGCAAGAACGTCATGTGCTTGTATCTAGGGCAAGCAAAAAGCTTTTAGAAGTACACCAAGAATGGAACAATTTCTATAACGAACCACCGTTCGCAGAGCGCTTAAGAGAAATACAATTTCAAAGCGTTATTCCAAATACTGCGAGGCCAGAATTTGTTACGGCGGTTGTTACTTGTGCCGTTGGAAATGAATACGGGATTTCAAGAGCAGCTTATCCTACATATGTGAAAATAATTAGAGATTTCTCGCCCTCAGAAATTTCCATAATGCTTGATTTATCTAGCTCGAACACCATCTTAGGTTCACGCTGCAAAACATCTTCTTCGTGCATGAATCGATTCAGACAGCTTGTAAAATTAATTGATTCTAAAGCTGTTCCAGTTTCTTATACTGCAAAATATAAATCTTTGTTAGGGTCAACTTAGTAACTTGTTATCGTTTTGATAGCGCTCTGAAAATATGCCTCTCGCGAACAGTTAACGAAGGAGAACGATAACAAACAAAAAAAGTGGCAGCGACTGGATTTGAACCAGTGACCAAGGGCTTATGAGTCCCCTGCTCTACCACTGAGCTACGCTGCCACGGTGGACAAGTTGCAATTTTATAATTAAGGCCTGTTGTTGTCAAATTTGGGCAGGGTTCCTCTGGTAATATTTATGCCCGTTGGTGTATATTGTTTAGGGCTTTTGCCAGCCCGAGTATTTTTGCCAGAGAGGGTTCGTGGCCAACAAACCTGTAGCCAAAAAGCCGGAAATCCGTTCCAAGATAGAATCTATCGACTGGAACGGCTTTACCTGGCTGGATATAACCCCGCCAAGCGATGATTCCACGGCTTACCTCTCCGAACGCTTCCCTTTCCACCCGCTGGATTTGGACGATACCTGTTCACGCATACAGCGGCCCAAGATCGACGAATATAAGGATTACCTGTTCCTGGTTTTCCGTTTTCCGCGCTACCGCAAGGAAGAGCAGGTGCTCACCGCCAGCCAGATTTCGGTCTTTATCGGCGAAGATTACCTGATAACCCTGCACCAGGGCGACCTGAAACCGCTGACCAAGCTTTTCCGGGAATGCCAGCTGGAAGAAGATTCCCGCCAGGAATATTTGAGCCGCGGCCCGGGATACCTGCTTTACCGCATACTGGACCGGCTGGTGGACTACTGCCTGCCCATCCTGGACAAGGTAGGTTCCAACATCGAAGACCTGGAAGACCAGATCTTTACCGCCAACAACCAGTTGCTGGTCCAGGAGATTTCAAGGTTGAGGCGGGATGTGATTGCCTTCCACCGCATAATCTGGCCCATGAAAACGGTTCTCAATGCGCTGGAACCCAAAATCCGGCGATTCGTGAAGTCCGACCTGGCCGTGTATTTCGGCGACATGCTGGATCACATGGATAAAATCTGGGACGGATTGATCGAATACAAGGACATTATCGAAGGGCTTTCCGACACATTCAATTCGTTAAGCTCCAACCGCATCAACGAAATCCTGCGGGTGCTGACCATCCTCACCGTCATCAGCGCGGTGCTCACGGTAATCGTGGGGTTCTACGGCATGAACGTGCCTCTGCCGGGCGGCTCCGACCCCGGCGGCAGCCCGCTGGCATGGCTGATTATCATCCTGGCCGGTTTATTCCTGACGATACTTATGATACTATTCTTCCGGTACAAACGCTGGCTCTAGTTCCCGGCACTGCAACCGAAAATGAAATACTCGCACCGCTTTTTGATCATCGTTACCATTTTCATAACCTGCATCATTACGGCCAATGTAATTGCGGTTAAGCTTATAGCTGTCGGCCCCATAGTGCTGCCGGCGGCCATAATCGTGTTTCCCATCAGCTACATCTTCGGCGATATCATCACCGAAGTCTACGGCTACCGCCGCGCCCGACAGGTTATCTGGCTGGCCTACCTGTGCAACCTGGTTTTCGTTCTGTTCGTCTGGCTGGCCCAGGTCATGCCCGGCGCCGCCTTCTGGGAGGGCCAGGAAGCCTACGAGGCCATACTGGGCTTTGCTCCCCGGCTGCTCCTGGCATCCTTTGCCGGCGGCATCGCCGGCGAGTTCGTCAACTCCTTCGTCCTTTCCCGGTTGAAAGTAATGACCGCCGGACGCTGGCTGTGGCTCCGGACCATATCTTCGACCGTTGCCGGCCAGGGCGTCGATACTGCACTGTTTATCCTCATCGCTTTCTGGGCCACCCCCGGTTTTGCGCCGGTCATGATCCTCTACCACTGGGGAGCTAAAACCGCTGTCGAAGCCGTGGCAACCCCGCTTACGTACCAGGCGGTCGGCTGGCTGAAGAAACGGGAGGAAACGGATGCTTACGACTATTCCACCAGCTACAATCCCTTCAGCCTGAAGGATTAAATCATGCAAATCAAAATCCTGGGAGCCCACAATACCGAATCGGCTACCAGCCGGCTTTCCGGCCTGGTTATTGACGGGGTGCTGGCCCTGGATGCCGGCTCGCTTACTTCCGGCCTTACCATAGAAGAGCAGCTCGGGCTCCAGGCAGTCCTGGTTACCCACCGCCACTACGACCACCTGCGCGATATCCCCGCGCTGGGGATGACCCGGTACCTGAACCGCAAGCCTCTGCCGGTTTACGCCCTGCGGGACGTGCTGGATACCCTTTCGGCAGGCCTGCTCAACGGCGAGGTGTACCCGCGCTTTACCCACCGGCCGCCGGAAAACCCGGCGCTTGTCTTCATGCCGGTCAACCCGGGTGTTGAATTTCAGATCAACTCCTACCGGGTGCTGCCGGTTGCCATGCCGCATTCGGTGCCTTCCGCCGGCTACCTGGTAACAGGCGGCGGCGGGGTTTCAGTATTTTACACCGGCGATACCGGCTCCGGCTTTGCCGAAATGATAACCGGCATAAAGCCCGGCCTGATAATTACCGAGGTTACCACCCCGGACCGCTACGGCGATGACGACTGGTCCACCAAACATCTTACGCCGGCTTCCCTCGAAGCCGAGCTGGGGATTTTGAAACAGGCATGGGGGCTGCTGCCGGCTGTAGTATGCGTGCACATGTATGCCCCCTTCGAGGCAGAAATCCGCCGGGAACTCGAGCAGGCCGCCGCCCGGCTGGGCGCCGATATCCGGCCGGCCTTCGAGGGTATGATTATCAATCTTTAGAAATGAACGGCCGGCTAAGGCAGTGGCGCCGGTTTGCCTAAAAGCTAGGGCGGCCCTTAACCGGTGACTTCCAGGCTGAAATCCATGTTCTTGGCCGAGTGGGTGAGCGCGCCGATCGAAATATAGTCCACTCCGGTCGATGCCACCGCCGCTACGTTATCCAGGGTGATGCCGCCGGAAGCTTCGAGTTTGACTTTACCGCCCAGTTCAACGGCAACCCGGGCCATTTCTTCAACCGGCATGTTGTCCAGAAGGATTATATCGGCTCCGACGCGGGCGGCTTCGGCGGCTTCGGCAAAGCTGGTAACTTCCACTTCGACCTTGAGGTTTTGCGGAGCCCTGAGCCTGGCGGTTATCACCCCGTGGCGCAAATTTTTCCCGGCTGCCTTGAGAACGGCCAGGTGGTTGTCCTTTATCAGGATGCCGTCAGCCAGGTGCATGCGGTGGTTGCGCCCGCCGCCGGTTTTAACGGCATATTTTTCAAAAACTCTCAGGCCCGGAGTGGTTTTGCGCGTATCGGTAATAAGAGCGCGGGTATCTTTCACCCGCTCTACGAACCGGGCAGTAAGGCTGGCTATACCCGAAAGCCAGCCCAGAATATTGAGCGCCGTGCGTTCCGCCGCCATAATGCCGGCGGCGCTCCCGCCGATACCGGCTGCCACGTCTCCGGGGTTAAGCCCGGCTCCATCTTCGAAAAAGGCCGTAAATTCAAGGCCCGGGTCAACGCGCCGGAAAACTTCCCGGCAAATTTGAATGCCGGCAAGCACGCCGCCTTCCTTGGCTGTTATCCTTGCCTGTGCGACTGAGTTTTCCGGCAGGCACAGGCGTGAAGTAATGTCGTTTGAGACGCGGTCTTCTTCAAAGGCCCGGCTGATCAGTTCGTCGATCTGGGTTCTGGTCGGCTTAACCACAATCCTCCTCCTTGCGGAAAACAATATGCTTGCGCCACTCATCCCTGGGAGCAGGGTAGTCGGCCAGGTAGTGAGCACCGCGGCTCTCCTTCCTGGTTATGGCCGCTTCGACCAGCAGCCTGGATAAAAGCACCAGGTTGCGGAGTTCGAATTCGTTTTTACTGCCGCATGCTTTCATGCTCCGGCTCCAGCCGGCCAGCACGGCGCGGGCTTCTTCGAGGCCTTCCAGGGTCCTGAGGATGCCGGCACGGCTCCACATCAGGTTCTGCAGTTTTTCCAGGTCCGGCTCTCCCGGCACCACCACGGCGGCGTCCGCGCGTGGAATCCGGTGCAGTGCCGTTATGCGGCAAGGTTCCGGGTCTTCCGGCCTGGCCCGCCCCAGCGTGCAGTCGATAATGCGCCGGCTGAAAACCAGCACTTCCATCAGTGAATTGGATGCCAGGCGGTTGGCACCGTGTACCCCGGTACACGAAGCCTCGCCGGCGGCAAACAGGTTCTCGATGCTGGTCTGGCCGCGGTAATTTACCATTATGCCGCCGATCATGTAATGGGCTGCCGGGGCTACCGGAATGAGCTGCCGGGTTATATCCAGGCCGTTATCCAGGCAATAGCGGTATATCTGCGGAAACCTGGCGGCGATGCGCCGGGGCTTCATGTGGCGTATGTCCAGAAAAACCCGGTCGGTACCGGTTTTGGCCATTTCGGCTACTATCGCCCTGGAAACCACGTCCCGCGGGGCAAGTTCCGCCTGGCTGGCGTAGGCGGGCATGAAGCGGTGGCCTTCGGAATTTAAAAGCACTCCGCCCTCGCCCCGGACCGCTTCTGAAATTAAAAACGGAGCTACCCCTTCCAGGCACAGGGCGGTGGGATGAAACTGGAAAAATTCCATGTCTCCCACGGTGGCGCCGGCGTTGTACGCCAGGGCCACCCCGTCCCCGGTGGCCACTTCAGGGTTGGTAGTCAGCCGGTAAAGCCTCCCGGCGCCGCCGGTTGCCAGGATGACGAACCGGCCGTAGAAATCCTTCGTTTGAGGGCTGCCCGTCTCCAGCACCTTTATGCCGGCGGCGCGCCCGTTCTCGATAATCAACTCGGTTGCCAGGGATTCTTCCTGGAGTTCGACAGTGGTTGCCGGGATCAGCCGGCTCAGGGCTTCTTCTATCCTGGCGCCGGTGGCATCGCCGCCGGCATGCAGAATCCGCGGCATGCTGTGAGCGGCTTCCAGGGTCAGGGCGATCTGCCCGTCCACGGTGTCGAAATCCACTCCGAGTTCGACCAGGTCGGCTATACGGTCCGCCGCTTCTTCCACCATTATGTTGACTGCGGCTTCATCACAGAGGCCGGCACCGGCTTTGAGGGTATCGGCCATGTGAATCTGCGGGCTGTCTCCCAGGCCTATGGCCGCCGCGATGCCGCCCTGGGCCAGCCGGGAGTTGCAGTCACTCAGGCTCCCCTTGGTGACGAGCAGGACCTTGCCGTGCCTGGCAGCCAGCAAAGCCGAGTACAGTCCGGCAATGCCGCTGCCGACAATTATATAATCGTAGTGCGTAACAAACCCTCTTGTCTTTTAATCAGGACTGGGCGGTCTCGCCTTCGCGGAAGGCAATGCTCGAGCGGGACATTCTTATCATGGCGCCGGATTCGATTTTCAAGACGATGCTGTCATCCGTCATGCTCTCAATGGCGCCATATATGCCGCCGATGGTAATCACCTTATCGCCGATTTTCAGGCTGGAAACAAGCGCCTGGTGTTCCTGCTGGCGCTTGCGCTGAGGCCGGATTATAAGAAAATAGAACATGGCGAACATGAGAACCAGGAATACGATTAACATCAAAGAATTTGGATCCATTGAAATAACCTCCTATTATTTAACCGCCGTTGTCTATGCTGCCGGAGAGCGACCAGGCACCGGCATGCTCTATTGTAACGCCGGTCAGTTTTCCGAGCCAGTTTTCCTCGTGCTCGAAAAACACCGGTTTATCGGCACGGCTCCGGCCGTACCATTTGCCTTTCCTGCGGCTTTCGACCAGCACTTCCACCCGGGTGCCCAGCAGGCGCCGGCTTGTTTCCAGGGCGATGCGCTCCTGCAGGGCTTCGATCTGCCTGAGCCGCCGGGCTTTTTCAGCCGCCGGCACATCGTCGGCCAGTTCCCGGGCGGCGCGGGTCCCCGGCCGGGGGGAATACATGGCCACATGCACCGCATCGAACCGGGTGTCTTCCAGAAACTTCAGGGTTTTTTCAAACAGAGCCCTGTCTTCACCGGGAAAGCCTACAATAATATCGGTGGTAATGGCAACACCGGGTACGGTGCTTCTCAATCGGGAAACCAGTTCGAGGTAACGGTCAAGGTTATAACCCCGCCCCATAGCAGCCAGTATTTCATCACTGCCCGCCTGCACCGGAAGGTTGAGCTGTTCGCATACTTTTTCGAGGCTGGCCATTGAATTAATCAGCCTTATGCTCATGTCCTTGGGGTGATTGGTCAAAAACCGGATGCGCTCCAGCCCTTCCAGGCAGTTGAGTTCTTCAAGCAGCCGGGAAAGGTCGGGCTTGCCCTCCAGGTCATGCCCGTAAGAGTCGACATTCTGCCCCAGCAGCACGATTTCCCGGGCGCCTCGTGCCACCAGGGTTCTGGCTTCGTCTAATATTTCGGCAGCCGGCCGGCTTACTTCCCGGCCGCGCCGGTATGGAACTATGCAGTAGCTGCAGAAATTGTTGCATCCCTGGATAATGGGAACCAGGCTGCTTATTCCGGCTCTGACCGGCAAACAGTTGCCCGGAGCAGCCGGCACTTCTTCGAAACAGGGCGCTCCGCCGGCGGGGAAGAAGTAATTTACAAAGGGAAACCGCTTTCTGAGAAGGGCGGTATCCTCGGGCACGAAACATCCGGTTAAAGCAATTACTTTCGCCGGGTTGGCCTTTTTAAGGTGCCCCAGGTAAGCCAGCTTGTTCACCACCCGGTTTTCGGCACTGGCTCGCACCACGCAGCTGTTCACCAGCACAAAATCAGCCTGCTCGGGAGCGCCGACGGAGGTATAACCCTGTTTCTGCATCATGGCAGAGAGCCGTTCCGATTCGGCCCGGTTCATCTGGCAGCCTATGGTCCATATATGAAATGATGGCATATCGCTAAGTTTCAGGGCTTAAGGTGCCCGGACGCCGGCCTGGTGGCGGGCAAAGGCGCCGGGAGCAAAGCATAACGGAAGAGTGCACAGCTTGGGGGTGGCGGAGGGAGAGGGATTCGAACCCTCGACACCGGTTTCCCGGTGTAAGCGCTTAGCAGGCGCCCGCACTAGACCACTATGCGATCCCTCCTGGCAAATCCGGAAGTAATGTTGCCGGCTTTAATATATCATAACTGAAGCACAGTCTTAAAGTTTGGTTACGGTTGTGTAAATATAATTGAAATAGGTTAAAAATAGCTTTGTATAAGTGGATTTACAGTTGTTTGTGTTACTGGTGGACATAACCAAACTTTATTTTTTCAAGCCTTTTTTGCCCACATATAATTGGGCTATTATGAGCAAATTCTGGCGTTTTGGGGAGATTTTCAGCGTTCTGGGGGCGGTTCGTTCTTGCCCAATGTGCCACAAATGCCTTGCTCTCCCCGTCGGCATGCTGTTAACATTACGTCCGCCTTACAAATTCTCTCTTTTTAAATAACAGTTTTTCGGTCTTTGTTATTTCTTCCGCCCGGCAGCGGGCCAATATTACGTATCAAGGAGTAGCGGCTTAATAATGCCTTCGGCACAACAGATCTGGCAAGCGGCCCTGGGAGAACTGCAACTCCAGATGACCCGCCCGAATTATAACACCTGGTTGAAGGGCTCCTCAGGGCTGAACTTCGAAAACGGTGTATTTACGGTCGGTGTGCCGAGTTCCTTCGCCGCTGAATACCTGCAAACCAGCCAGCTTTCCCTCATAGAGAGGACCCTGATCCGCCTGACCGGGAATCCGGTGAGCGTTTGTTTCAAGGTAACCGGGGGTGCTGCCGACCCGTCCGACGGAAACGGCCGCAAAGGCCGGCCGGACCTGACGGTGCACCACCGCTTCAACCCGCGCTATACCTTCGACTCTTTCATAACCGGGGAAGGCAACAAGCTGGCCCGCGCCGCCGCCCTGTGCACTGCCAAAGGCGCGGGCCAGCTTTACAACCCGCTGTTCATTTACGGCGGCGTAGGCCTGGGTAAAACTCACCTGCTGCATGCCATCGGCCACATCGCTGCGGAAAACAACCTCCAGGCGCTGTATGTCAGCGGTGAGCAGTTCACCAATGATTTTATCGGCTCTATTCGCTCCGGAACCGGGGACGATTTCCGCAACCGCTACCGCAGCGTGGATATCCTGCTGGTGGATGATATCCAGTTCATCAGCGGCAAAGGCCAGACCGAGGAATGTTTTTTCCACACCTTCAACGAGTTACACAACGGTTCACGCCAGATAGTCCTTTCCAGCGACCGCTCCCCCAGGGAAATGCCGCTTATCGAAGACCGGCTGCGTTCCCGTTTTGAGTGGGGCTTGACCGTAGACATCAAACCGCCGGAATTTGAAACGCGCATGGCGATTCTTCAGGCTAAGGCCGAACGGGACGGCATATCCATTATCCCGGAGGTTTTGGAGCTTCTGGCTACCCAGATCCGCAGTAATGTGCGTGAACTCGAAGGCTCTCTTAACCGGATTATTGCCTATGCCAGGCTGCTGCATGCCGAGATTACGCCGGAAATGGTCAGGCGGGCGATTGTCGACATCGGCAGTGTAAAACCGTCGTCGGATACCCTGCCTCCGGAAAGTATTATGCGCGAAGTTGCCGAGGCTTTTTCTCTCAGGCTCGAGGATTTGACCGGCCGCCGCCGGGATAAAACCACCGCCCTGGCACGGCAGCTGGCCATGTACTTATTAAAAACTTATCATAAGTATCCCCTGGAACACATCGGGGCTTTACTCGGCGGCCGCAACGCTTCTACGGTAAGCCATGCCTGTGAAAAGCTCGACCGTGAAATTTCAAACAACCCGCTGCTGAAGCGCCAGCTTGACACTATCCGCCAAAACCTTTCAACCACTCCTTTAAGCTAGTATCGTTTCCAAAAACACCGCCTTTTTTATAACAACCTTCTTTTGTGGTTTGGTTTTTCGATAACAATTTGATAAACCGGTGATTATTTTGTATAACCCGGCAAGATTTTCGATAACCCGCCGGCCTCGTAAACCTGAATTCGCCCTTTCTTTTCTTTCTGCTGCTTTTTTATACTTGTGTTATTATTAATACTGTTAAAAACACACAGAAGAAGATAAGAGAGATTGGAATAATAGTTATCATATGTTTGATAGAACAAAAATAGTCATCCGGTCCGGTAAGGGCGGTAACGGAGTGGTGAGCTTCCGCCGGGAAAAATTCGTTCCCCTAGGAGGGCCTGACGGCGGAGACGGCGGCAGCGGCGGAGACGTGGTATTCCGGGTGGACCGCAACGAAGATACCCTGAAAAAGTATTACTACCGCAAGGAATACAATGCTGAAAACGGCCAGCCGGGCCAGGGAAGGAAGAAATACGGCAAAAGCGGTAAAACGCTTGAACTGGCGGTGCCTCCAGGCACGGTTATAACCGATATTACCGATGAGCAGAACCCGGTTTTGATGGCAGATATGGATGAGCAAAACCAGGAACTGCTGGCGGCAAAAGGCGGTCGGGGCGGCCTCGGTAACGTACATTTTTCAACCTCGACCAACCAGACTCCCCGGCTGGCATCCAAAGGCACTGAGGGTGAAGAAAAACACCTGCTTTTAGAGCTGAAACTCATCGCCGATGTCGGCATCATAGGACTGCCCAATGCGGGAAAATCGTCCCTGCTTTCCGCCAGTTCCGGGGCAAAACCCAAGGTTGCCGCTTACCCGTTCACCACCCTGCAGCCCGAACTGGGCACGGTAGAAACAGACCAGGCGGTCTTTGTGATGGCCGACATACCCGGGCTGATCGAAGGAGCCGCTGAAGGCAAGGGCCTGGGGCACGAATTCCTGAGGCACATCGTGCGCACCCGGCTTCTGGTTCACCTTCTCGACGGCAGCTCCGACGACCCGATGCGGGATTTTGACCTGGTCAACCGGGAGCTGGCTGTTTACGACCGGGAGCTCACCCGGAAAAAACAGCTGGTGGTGATAAACAAGGTTGACCTGCCCCAGGTTGTCGAAAAAACCGCCGAGCTGGTACACCGGTTTGCTGCCGAGGGCATTCAACTGGACTTCATTTCAGCTCTGACCGGGGAAGGCGTCAGGGGGCTGACGGATAAAATAGCCAGGCAGCTGGTCAGGGCTCAACCCGCTGAACCAAAAAGCGAAGAGGCGCCGGTAAAAGTATTCAGGCCGGGGCCGGCAAGAGCCGCCGCAGAGATCGAAAAACAGGAAGGGTGTTTCATCGTGCATGACTTCGACCTGGAGCGGATAGCCAGCGGCAGCGATATTTCAGACAGCGAAGTCCGCCGCCAGCTATGGGGGCTCATTGAAAAAAGAGTAAGCACCAAAACCCTGCAAAAAATGGGCATACAACCCGGAGATGTGATAAAGCTGGGAGACTTCGAATGGCGGTGGTAGCCGAAGGGTGAAAACGGGTATTCTGGGCGGAACATTCGACCCGCCGCACATTGGGCACCTGGAAATGGCGCGGGAAGCAAGAACAGCACTCGGCCTGGACAGGGTACTGTTTATGGTGGCCGGGCGCCCCCGGTTGAAAAAGAATTCAAACATTTCCCCCGCTTCGGACCGGCTGGAGATGGCCAGGCTGGCTGTAGAGGGCGAAGCGGGTTTTTCGGTTTCTGCCATGGAGGCAGAGAGGCCCGGCGTCACCTATACGGCCGATACACTGGAAGAACTGCAACGCCGCAGCCAGGATGCCGACCGGTACTACTTCATAATGGGCTGGGACAACCTGATAAAACTGAAAGAATGGCACCGGCCGCAAGACATAATTAAGAACTGCTATATAGTGGCAATTCCCCGACAGGGCTGCGGCGTGCCGGATACCGAAACGCTGGAAAAGGAACTGCCCGGCATTTTAAAGCGCCTGTTTCTGCTGGACAGGCCGGTCGCCGATATAAGCGCCTCCAGCATACGGGAAAAAGTAAGACTGTCCCGGGATATTACCGGACTGGTGCCGGAACGGGTGGCCGGCTATATCCGGGAGCGGGGCCTTTACCGGCAGGTGCCGGCCCATAAAGACTAAAAATCAGGAACACCGATGGAAAAAAACCCCGCATGCGATAACAACCAACCCGAATTCCAATGCTTTTTGTGCGGCGTCTGCTGCAGCCGTTACCAGGTGCGCATAACCCTGGCCGAAGCCCGGCAGATCAGCGAAAAACTGGGCATCGGCTGGGAGGAGTTTTTAGAAAACTACACCGACTCCAGGTGGCCGGGGGAAACCAGCCTGCTTCTGGTGCACAAGAACAAAAGGTGCGTGTTTTTAAAAAAGTCTGCCGGGGAACCGGTGCATATGTGCACCATCCACCCTTTCAAGCCTTCCTCCTGTATCCAGTGGACCCCGGGCCCCTTCAGAAGGGAATGCCGGGAAGGCCTGCAAACCTACTGGAGGCTGGATGTAGACGAGCAGGGCCGGCTTACCGGCAAACCCGAAGACCTGGAACGCTTCAACCGTTTCCTTGCCTCGTTCCCTGCCAGCGCCGGCGAACCTGAAGAATAAAACGGCTGTCCTGGTCCGGGCCGGGGAAACTCATACACAATAATATATTTTGGTTTGTATATACATATAACAAAGTTACTCGCTTATCAGGTTTGAATCCGTTTAAGCTTAAATCATAAGTTATGGTATGGTATAATATCGGCGGAGGCGGATAGGCCCTGGTGGGTCTCGCGGACTTCAAATCCGTAGGCGGTAACTCAAGTTGCCGCGGGGGGTTCGATTCCCTCCCCCTCCGCCAGTATTCAGGGCTCAAGCGCCTGGAAAGGAGCAAGACCTATGACGGACAATCAGGTCAACCTGATGGGAATGTCAGAATTCTCCGGCTGAGCAGCAAAAATAAGTCCGGGAGACTTAGAAAAAGCACTCAGCGGCCTCGAATTCAAGTACAACCCCAACGTGATAGTCGGGGTGGAAACCAACGACGACGCCGGCGTATACAGGCTTACCGATGACACGGCGCTGGTTCAAACCCTCGATTTTATAACCGCCATCGGAGACGGGCAGCCTTACACGTTCGGCCAGATCGCCGCCGCCAATTCGCTTTCCGATGTATGGGCCATGGGCGGCAAGCCCATCACCGCCATGAGTATCGTCTGTTTTCCTTCGGATACCATGGACATCGCGATTCTGCGGGACATAATGACGGGTGCCCTGGAAAAAGTCAACGAAGCCGGCGTAGCCCTGCTGGGCGGCCACAGCGTGCGGGACAACGAGTTGAAATTCGGCCTTTCGGTTACCGGCATCGTGCACCCGGACCGGGTAATTACCAATAAATCCGCCAGGCTGGGCGACCGGCTTATTCTGACCAAACCGCTGGGCACCGGCATATTGAATACCGCCATAAAGGCGGGCATGGTCGGCGATGAACTTAAAAAGAGGGCCATTTATTACATGGCACGCCTGAACAAAGCCGCCGGCGAAGTAATGATGGAAATGGGAGCCAGCGCCGCCACTGATATAACCGGCTTCGGGCTTATCGGGCATGCCTGGGAAATGGCCAGCGGCAGCGGAGTTGCCATAGAGCTCGAAGTGGATAAAATTCCGGTACTCGAACAGGTGGTCGAATTTTCCCGCATGGGCATAGTGCCGGGCAAACTGCACGACAACCTGAGTTATTATGAATGCAAAACCGAGGGTGAACTCAAAAAAGACGAAGACTGGATGAGCATTTTAAACGACCCGCAGACATCCGGAGGGCTGTTCATATCGGTGCCCGAAGATAAAGCCGGTGAAATGCTGAAACGCATCCATGCCGCCGGCAGCCCGGAAGCGGTAATCATAGGACGGGTAATAGATGCGCACAAGGGGCATATATATCTCAAATGAACGAAAAGGCAAACCGGGTGGATAAAGAAGCTCTGAACCGGGAGATGCGCAAGCTTCCCCAGGTGGAAATTCTGCTGACCAGCCCGGACCTGGCGGCCTCTATAAAACGCTACAGCCGCCCGCTGGTGATGCAGGCTATTCAACGGGTGCTTGGCACGGTCCGCTCCGGTATCGCCGGCGGCGGGGCCGCCCCTTCCGCAGACGAACTGCTTCAAAGCGTGAAAGAAGACCTGGCCAGGACCTGGCCGGGATTCAGGAGCCCGGTGATCAACGCCACCGGGGTGGTGCTTCACACCAACCTGGGCCGCGCCCCCATTCCGCCTGCCGCGCTGGAAGCCATAAACGAGCTTTGCGGCCAGTTTTCGGTGCTGGAATACGACCTGGTTACCGGCAAACGGGGCAGGCGGGCTCAGGAACTGGAAAGGCTGCTTTGCATCCTCACCGGCGCCGAAGCGGCGCTGGTGGTCAACAACAACGCTGCCGCGGTGCTGCTGATCCTGGTAGCCCTGGCCAACGGTCGGGAGGCAATCGTCTCCCGGGGCGAACTGGTCCAGATAGGCGGCGGTTTCAGGGTCCCGGAGATAATGACCCAGAGCGGTGTCACCCTCCGGGAAGTGGGCACTACCAACCAGACATATCTCGAAGATTACGCTAAAGCCGTCAATGAAAACACGGGGCTCCTGCTAAAGGTCCACCGTTCCAATTTTGCCCTGCGGGGTTTTACCAGCGAAGTAACCATTGCCGAGCTCAAGGCGCTGGGCAGGAAGCATTCCCTGCCGGTAGTCTACGACGTGGGTTCCGGGGCTTTCTTCAACACCGAGGAGTACGGGATGGAGCATGAGCCCTCGGTGCCGGATGCCATGAGCGAAGACGCCGACATAATCTGCTTTTCCGGCGACAAGCTCTTCGGAGGCGCCCAGGCCGGCATCATAATCGGCAGAAAGGAACATATCGACAAACTGCGCAAGCACCAGTTGCTCAGAGCGGTGCGTATCGATAAAATGGCCACCATAGCGCTGGAAACAGTGGTGATGCACTACCTCAACAAGGAAACCAGGGAAAAGGTGCCGGTATGGCAGATGATGGGATACCCCGCCGAAGAAATCGGCCGGCGGGCTGAAACAGTTGCCGGTAAACTTTCGCAGCAGGGCGTTAATGCCGAAGTGAAGCCCGGCTTGAGCATGGTGGGAGGCGGTTCCCTTCCGGACCAGACCCTTCCCACTACTCTTATTGCCATCAGGCCCGAAATATCACTGGATGCCTTCTCAAACAGGCTCAGGTTTACTACCCCGCCGGTAATCGGCAGAATAGAAGACGAGCGGTTCCTGGTTGACCTGCGCACCGTGTTTGTTCACCAGGAAGAGCAGCTTATTCAAAAGATTCTGGAAAACGCCAGATAAAGCCATGCTTACTATCGGCACAGCCGGCCATATAGACCACGGCAAGTCGAGCCTGGTAAAGGCCCTCACTTCAATCGACCCCGACAGGCTTCCCGAGGAAAAACTGCGGGGGATGACCCTGGACCTCGGTTTTGCCTGGATGGAGCTGCCCTCGGGGGAAAAAGTCGGCATAATCGACGTACCCGGCCACGAACACTTCGTGCGCAACGTCATTCCCGGAATGAGCGGCATAGACGGCGTAATCCTGCTGGTTGCCGCCGATGATGGCTGGATGCCCCAGACCGAAGAGCACATGCAAATCATTAACCTGCTGGGCATAAGCCACGGCATTATCGCTTTAAATAAAATAGATATGGTCTCGGACCCGGAATGGCTGGAAATGGTCGAGGCTGAAATAATCGAAAGAACCCGTGATACCACCCTGGCGGGCTCACCCATCGTGAGGGTAAGTGCCCGGGACGGGACCGGAATCGAGCAGTTAAAGGCGGCCATAGTAAAAATGGTGGCCGAAATTACCACCGGGCGGGATATCGGGCGGCCGCGCCTGCCGGTGGACCGGGTGTTCACCATCAAGGGCTCCGGTGTGGTGGTTACCGGAACGCTTAACTCCGGCTCCCTGGGCACCGGCGACGAGGTGGTAATCCTGCCGGCCGGGCTCAAGGCTCACGTGCGGGGAGTGGAATGCTACAAGGAATTCTCCCAGAAGGTGGAACCAGGCTGCCGGGTAGCCCTGAATTTGACCGGCGTCAAGAAAGAGGATATCTCGCGCGGGGACGTAATAGTCGCGGCGGGGGGCGACCAGAGCATTTCCAGCCTGATCAACGTGGAAGTCAGGCTGCTGCCACACCCGGAATTCAGGTTGAAAAACGGGGAAGAGGTGCTGGTATACATGGAAACCGGGGAATATATTTCCCGGGTAGCCCTTATCGATGCCAGGGAACTTGCCGGCGGCCAGTCCGGACTGGTGCATTTAAAGCTTTCCAGCCAGGCACCGGTGTATATAGGCCAGCGCCTTATTGTCCGGCGGCAGTCTCCGGCGGACACGATCGGCGGCGGGGTGGTGCTGGATCCGTTTGCGCCCGCCTTTAAAACCCGTCATGCTGCCGAGACGGCCGGTTGGCTGAACAGGCGGCGCAGCCTGGACGTGGACAGCCTGGTCATGACCGAACTGGAAAGGCGGCATTTTGCCGACAGGAAAGGATTCCTTGCCTGCACCAGCCATTCGGACGACGAAATACAGTCCGTACTGGATAAGCTTATCGGCTCCGGCGCCTTGCGGGCGGTAAATAACATCATTTTTCCCGCCGGGCAGTGGGAGGAGTACAAACAAGCGCTCCTGCGGATTGTCGAGAGGGAACACCAGGCCAACCCGTTGAAGCGGGGAGCAGCCCAGGCTGCGGTGCAGGGCGAACTCGGGCTCGCGCGTGAAATATTTACCGCACTGACCGAAGAACTTGCTGCCTCAGGCGAGCTTGTCCGGCTGGAAGACTTTCTTGCCCTTTCGGGGCATAAACCCCAGGCCAGCGGCAAGCGTAAAGCGCTGGTGGAACAGATTATTGCCGAATTCGAATCCAGCCCCTTTTCACCGCCGTCTTTCAAAGATCTGGCAACCAGGTTTCCCGGCAGTGAAGACCTGATTTATTTCCTGATCGGGGAAGGCAGGATAATGCAGCTCTCTGACGGCATATTGATTGACAAAGACGTTTACAACCGGGTAAAAGACGGGGTGGTGGCCTTTCTGAAAAAAAACGGTACCCTGGCTATCCAGGACCTTAACAAGATGTTCGGTTTTTCGCGCAAATACTCCCTTCCCATCCTGGGCCAGCTGGACAAGGAAAAGGTAACCCGGCGGGAAGGGGATTTGAGAGTACTGGTTTAACGCCCCCGCGGCAAAGGCGCCAGCCTTTACAACATATGCCTGCTCCCATATAATTTATGGCGGTCTTCAGTTCAGGATGACGGCTTGCGCCGGGGTGGCGGAATCGGCAGACGCAGCGGACTTAAAATCCGCCGGAATAAAATCCGTGTGGGTTCGACCCCCACCCCCGGCACCACCTCAGCGCTATTTACGAGAATAAAATTGCTGCCAATGAAAGAAGCCGGGTTTATTAACCCGGCTTCAACCGTTTAATAATGAACCAGGATCAGATCTTAGCTCTTGCCGATTTTGAACATCTTGGTGCCGCAATCGGGACAAACGCCCTGGGTAGCCGGCCTGCCGTTTTTCATGGTGATGGCAGTAGCCCCTTTCATTTCCTTCTTGGCGCGACACTTCATACAATAAGCCTGCATCCGGGTGAACCCTCCTTCTTGATTTAGCTTTGAAAGCAAGAATAAACTATTGCATAGGTTCGTGTCAAGGGCAATACAGGCAGACGCCGCGCAGGCTGGCAGGTCAAGTACTAAAGTAACTGCCGCTTAGGTCTTGAACACGGGGGCCATGGGCAGCAGCAGAGTGGCCCCGGGCTCCCGGTTGACGTAGCTGCGGGTGTAATTGGAAGGGAAGGAATAAACCACCTGCGCCTTGGGGTGCTCCAGGCAGAAAAGAAAAACCCCGACGGTCTGGGATTTGGTGCCGAAAGGCCCGATAACCATGTTATATGCGTCCTTGACTTCCTGGAAGATGCCCTCCAGGGAATTTCTAGCCGCATAAGGGTCATCCGGAGGCACGTTTCTGACCTCTACCGACGGCATGGACAGCAGGCGGGCGTTATTGCGGTTGGCGTATTCCAGGTACTCTTCCCTGCCGTCCCGCGGAGGGCTGGTTATGATGCCGATGGTCCGCGCCGGATTGAAGTGTTTCCATACGCTGAGGGCTCTTTCGGGTTCGAACCCCAGAAACATTATCAGCAGGGTGTCTTTTTCCAGCGAGACGGAGCCGAAAAAGTTGGGCACGGTGGTAATCTGTTCGACCCCGCGGGTGAGGCGGGTGGGGGCATAGTTCTGGGTGGTGTGAATCAGCTGGGGGATGCCCATATTTTGTTCGGCTACCAGGAAGTGAAGAAGTTCCAGCAGGTAAATCTTGGTGAAGCTGGATATGTCAATGGTTATGTAAGGCTCGTCGGCATCCTTGGGCTTGCAGCGGCTCCAGACGCTCTTGAGCTGGTTTATGGCTTCTGTCGGGGCGTCCCGCTGGCAGCGGATTACGAAAACCCCTTCGCTGGTGCGCCGGCCCAGTTCCGCTTGCAGTTTGAACAGGTTGGTGTCGACCTGCTGTTTGTAAAAAGGGTCCTCGACTACAAAGATAACGGAAAAGCGGGCCCGAAAGGCGTTTCCCATCCTGGCAACCGATGAAATACAGCGGTCCTCGAACCCGGCACAGCAGATGAACAGGTCATCCGGGCCATATTCGTTTATCCGGTTCAGGTGATCTATTTCAACTGGCTGGTCGTGAATTTTCATCCGCCTCGCTTTCAACCGGTGGCCTTGACGTGCTGCCTTCAATATAATGAGACACGGCAAGAATGTCAACATTTCAGGGCGGGTGTTGTTAATGTTCTACGATCTTGTCACCCCCTAACTGTTCAGGGAAAATGTCCTCATGAAGGAGTTGACATTGAACCCAAGGGAACAAGGCAGGCTGATGATACTCAACAAGGTCGGGCTTATGATAAG